>Ga0129324_10001043_pt1 | contig 18636 bp, 8 predicted proteins | sample CPBDNA_7_FD_96879 | JGI IMG/M metagenome (GOLD analysis project Ga0129324, IMG submission 96879) | Freshwater to marine salinity gradient microbial communities from Chesapeake Bay, USA - CPBay_Spr_15_0.2_DNA | ecosystem: Environmental > Aquatic > Marine > Coastal | place: USA: Chesapeake Bay... | reverse complement strand
TGGTATTTAGGGATTGCATTTAAATTAAATCAAATTTCGTACCAAGACCACTTACGCTCATAAAAAAAACCCATAACGTTGGTTATGGGTTTTTAAAGTTATTTAATAATTTTTTACTGTAATCTAAATGTTATTGGGATACTAAAGGGAACTCGAACTGGTCTTCCTCTTTGTTTTCCTGGTGTCATTTTAGGAAGTTTTGAAATAATTCTTTCCGCTTCTTTTTCTAAATTTTTATCCGGTCCCCGCATTCTAATGTTTGAAATCGATCCATCCTTAGAAATGATAAAGTTTACATAAACCCGACCTTGAATACCCATTTCCTGGGCAATGTCAGGATATCTAAAGTTTTTTACAATGTGTTTGTTTATTTGTTCTTGGAAGCAATCACGTCTTTTAGATTTAGACACGCGCTCGCATCCTGGGAAAATGGGAACATCTTCAATGACCGCAAAAGGAACATCTACATCTTCAAATTCTTCTTCGATTTCGACTTCTTCTACTTCAACAATGTCTTCCTGATCTGTTTCGGTAGATTCAATAACCGTTTCCTCAACCTCTTCTTCATCTTCCACAACCTCAATAACTTCAGGAGCTGGTGGAGGAGGAGGTGGTGGTGGTGGTACTTTTATTTGTTCTGTGATTGGCACTTCCTCATCGTCGTCGTCGTCTACATTTAATGCTTCATAACCGTAGCCACTTTTATCATAGGTTTTCCATTCGATGGCTTGCCATGATATAAAAAGGACTGAGGCCAGTCCTATAACAAAGTATAAGCTGCTATTTTTAGACAAATCTGCCTTCTCGTTTTTCTTGGGTTGCATTGTCATTGTGAATTTAGTATGCTAAGCTAAAAAAAAATCGATTATAAACAAGTTCTTTTTGTGTTTCGAACTCAATTTTTTTTGATAATTCAATTAAGCTTAAGCTTCGATTAATGATTTATATTGATCTGCGTCTAACAATTCGTTTAACTGGTCGGGGTTTTGAATTTTAATTTTAATCATCCATCCTGATTCATACGGATCTTCGTTTACCGCCTCTGGTGTATCTTCTAGTGCCGTGTTAAATTCAAGCACCTCTCCATTTAATGGCATAAAGAGATCCGAAACGGTTTTTACAGCCTCTACGGTTCCGAAAACGTTCTGCTCCTCAAGCTCCTCTCCTACGCTTTCGATTTCAACGTAGACAATGTCTCCCAACTCGCGCTGTGCAAAGTCAGTGATCCCAATAATTGCTGTATCTCCATCAACTTTGATCCATTCGTGGTCTTTACTGTATTTTAAATCCGGAGGAATATTCATTTTTTTTTTATTTAAGAAACAAAGGAATGAATTTAGTCGCTAGTTTCCAAAATTATATCGAATGGTAATTCCCGAACGGATAGAGGTTTGAGGAAATGCAGTAGAAATTGCAAATTCAGAAAAACTGTGATCGTAAAAAAACAAACTCGTCAAGTTTTTTGAGAGGGCATAATCCGCAGTAAACTTAATGGACAATAGGGTCTGTCCGGCCGTAACCTGATTGTTGTCATATTCTAAATTTCTGAGTATGGTTTTATTTTCCCTGAAAGAAAAATCAGCCTTTAGATTTAAATCTCCACTTAGAGTAACTCGTCTCCCACCGACATTGGTTCGAATCCTTAAGTCCTTAACCCGATATCCCATTCCCATTATGAGCTCATTACCATTTGATTCCGTCAGCAAGCTATTGTCAAGACTCAAAGAAAGCGCGCGTTCTTTTTTCACCTCCGCCAATATCTTTATTGAATTTTTAAACTCAATATCAAAACGAATAAGAGGATTAAACTGTTCCACCAAATTGATATTTGAATAAAATTTTGGGGATATAAAATTCCCTAACTGATCTTTGGCTAATGGCTGAAAGGGATCGTACTCCAAATTGGTTTGAAAGTTGGTAATGGTATGACTTGAGCGGTAGCCGTGCGCAATGGAAAAACGATTGAAAATCTTACCCAATGACTTAATTTTAGTCAGTCCAGTGTATTTAATATTCCAATTTGGTAAAGGTGTTTTCTGAACAGGGTCTAGCGAAATATTTTCTGGAGAAGTTCCCGTATATGCTGATAAAAATGATGTAATCAGGACAGATTGATGGTTTTTATTAAATCCATTTGGATAGCCTTCTTGATCAACATCAGTTGGAGAAAGATTGTAGTTTTCAGCCAGTCTTCTCGCAACGATCAATCGGTTGGATCTGAATTTTTCAAAACTAGAACTAAAGGCACCTCCCCCGCCATCATTAAACGCAGTTTTAATCATCAGCGTAGAAATTCCAAAATTGCCGTATTCAGTTGTATTTAAAGCAATATATTCTTGATTATCAACACTATAGTTTTCTGAAATATTTTGGGAAAAAGTCCGCTCAGCATTCAAATCAATGGTCAAATCTTTTAATGGATTAATTTGTGCCGAAATGTTCAGTTTGTTATTGTGCACCTGAGTGAAGGGTTGTGAAAAATTTGGGAAAGAGGTTAGCCATCCTTTCTTGGCGATCTCATAACGAATGTCAGCTTGGCTTCCAAACGTAAATCCAAGCGTAGGGTTTGTTGTCCCAATGAAGCCGATGCTGGGGAGGTATCCTGGCAGTACTTTCCCATTGTTTTCCGAATAGTTTGCCTGAAGTCTTTTGATTGATGAAAGGATATCGCCGATCATCTGAACCCCTTTTTTTGGCTTTTTATTACTGTCCTTTTTATCTTTTGAATTTTTGTCTAAGGTTTTGTCAAACGCTGATTTTTTCTTATTCAAACCAAGCATTTTGTAAAACTTTTCAAAATTAATGACGCCAGTAAGTGTTTTAGTGTTTGCGTTTTGGATGGTGTTGATTTGTCCTAAAATTTGTCCATCGGCACTCTGAACTGCAGACAACGCATTTGATCCACGTTGCCAGCTAAAGTCACCTGTGTAATTATAATTTGCATCAATGAAGTTAAGGAAAGGGATGTATCGCAATGGGATTTTATAATTTAGGGAAAGTGACTGAAAATGACGATCACTCTGACCCGTATCCCAAATCCCATCCCAGATGTCTAAACTTTTATTTACGTCTGTTTTACCTTCAGCGTCAGTTTCTAAAAAATTTCTAACAATATTATTATTCGTAGCGTTAAAAGTAAAACGCAACGAACGCGTTAAATTATGATTAATGGTATACGACCAATCAAATAAATAATTTCGAAGTTGAAGATCTGGAAAAGGGATTTGAGCTGAATTATCGACACCTTCGATATAAACCTGACGAAATTGTTGATTGGTAAAAGTTCTATTAAATTTTGAAGTAATTTCGAGACTGGATGGAAGCAAATTAAAGTTTAGTTGTTTGAGCCATTCCCAATATTTTTTCCGATTAAAAGCCTTGGTTTTTTTAAATGGATTGATCTCAAAAGGCTTGAATGAGTAGCCATAGTTGGCCCCCAGCTGAAGGTTCAGGTCGGTTTGACTTTCAATTTCATAATCGTGGTGCGTCATCTCATTATAAGCATAAGATAAATCTATGTTTTCGGGACTGTAAAATTTAAGAGGCTTGTCACCTGTGCTAATTTTTCTTACCCCAATCAAACTAATACTTCTTCTTCGGGTGTAATCAATCGCTTGATTTTTAATTGAATCTTTTTGAGAAGCTCTACTGGAGGAGCTCAATCGTTCTTCCAATAAAATGTCTTGATAAAAGGGGTCGTATTCGGGAGTAATAAAAGTTTCTCCTAAATTCAGATTCAAAGGAACTTGAATGCCCCATTTTTGCGGTAAAAGCTGACCTAAATTGACACTAGAAACCAAATCGTATTGTTTCAATTCTTCACGATTACTTTGGTTGGGAGTTTGATCAATTGAACCAAATCCAACCGAAGAATATTTTCCAGTTGCCGCAATGCTGGCAAAGTCTGCAAAGTTGGCGTCCAATGCTCCAATCGCTGCCCAGCCGCCTTCAGAATCAATGCCTGCAATTCGCAATTCGTTAAACCAAACTTCTCCACAAAGATCATCTCCAAGCTGAGTAGATGGGTTTTTAACCCCTATCATTAAGGTTTTTATTGCGCCTAATGATGGATTACCTTTAACTGAATATTTATACTTTTTAAATCCAGCCAAACTACTTATGGGAGAAAACTCTTCTATGGGGTTCATGTCTTCATCAAAATAGGAAACACTTCCCAAAGTACCGCTGTTTATTGCGGCTGACTTAAGCTTAGAAAGTAATGAAATTGGAACTTCGATTGAATTTGACTCCGGATTCCAAACCGCATCTGCTGATAATTTATTGGAAGTATTTTCCATAAATTCAGTCGGTTTTAGTGGGACCTCGATCTGATAATAGTTGTCCTTAAAGTCCGTTCCCAAACGAATAAAGGCCACCATACGCTTATCATACTCTTCTGATGTTCCCGAACCTGGCAATGGTTGTTGCCCTGAAATTGACTCCGCATGAATAAACATCTTTAAGTTTTTATATTGTCTAATGTCAAGCTGAATGTTTTTGAATACTGCTCGAGAATCTTGGGGTTGTAAATCACAAACTTTAATCGACAATGACTGTTCATTTTGCCTAACCACAGTGTTATTACTATTGATTTGTTCTCTTTCAATCCCAGGAGGTAGTATGTAATTTACCGGAATTCTATTTTCATTTTCTAATATATTAACTGTACTAATATCAACCGTTGTATTGCCATTTTTTGCAATATTTTCATTTAAATCCTGATTGTATCTTCTCCAGTCACCACGAACCAAATCGAGTGTCCCAAACCGTAAGACCACCTGTTCCGAAAAACCGTTTAAAACCATTCTCATGAAGCGAATAGAACGCAGGTCTTCAATGGCGTTGATGGCATCGAAATACTCGTCGTACTGTGTCCCTTCATAATAGCCTTTCTGGACTGGAACTTTAAACTGAATCCAACGGGTATTGATTTCATCACCATTAGGAGCAGTTACTTTTACATTTTCCCTGACATCACTAATAAAGGGATGATTTCCAACCCCCATTGATTTCGAAATCGGAATGCGATATTCAAAATAACTATCTATGGTGTTCATGCTTTGGTCTCTATTGATGTCTTCGGTGTCAGGCTCGGTAGTATTCCCTCGGCTGGTATTAGAAAACGCAATGGGGGAATTCCCTTGAGAACCATTATAATTTTTGTATCGATCCAATACCCCTCCATCAGCCTCAACAAAATATTTGTAGTTGTCTCCAGCAGGGTCATTATCAGGACCTTCTGTGTAGATAAGTTTTTCTTCGGCATCAGTGAGACCATCAAAACCTAGATCTTGAATTTCACGATCTTCAGGAACCGTATTAAATGCATAAATTAAGGACTGGGTTGAGGGTACTTTTCCCCATGCAGTTTCATGAACTAAGTTTTCAGAACTCTGACCTGGCAAACCATTTTCAAATTGCTTGCGTCCATCCTTAAGGACATCTTCTGAGATATTTCCCAAATGAAAATAAAGATTTCCCAAGTCCTCCTCAGTTGTTGTCATTTCTGAAAAAGTGTCTAATAACCAAAATTGAATGAACTCAACATTCGATTTCTCAAAATTAGTTGAACTTATGGGACGCATTATTCCTGCCCAATTCTCAGAAACATTATTATTAAAATCTTCCTCTTTTTCATTATTGTAAGGCCCTTTTTCTTCAGGATAATATGCTAAGTCGAGTGTTGTCTGAACAGAAGTAGTTCCTTGAACCAAATCTTGTTCTGGAAATATTTCTTTAATGAAAATTCTTCGGGTGGTATTTAAAGATATGTCATCATTATCAATCCCTGAAGGCCTTCCTCCAGCATAAAAAATTGGATCAATTGAATACCAAGACAACTTCGCTCTACCAAAGCCCGAAGCTATATCCCCATTATTAAGATTTGATCCTTTGAAGTTTTTAAAGGGAACACTAGAAAGCTTCCATGCCATATGTCCTTTAATGTCAATGTTTGTTTGAGCTCCCTCAAAATCATCAATATAAACATTTGCTTCTCCTCCCAATTCAGTTCTTTTCGGTTTTCCAGCAATCAGTCTGGCAACTTCCCCCCTAAAGGAGAGTAGCGAAGGGACATCGGTCGAAATGGTGGGTATTTTATTTACCAGGCGGGTAAAAAACGGTATTTCTGTAGAAAAATTAGTATTTAAACCAATCATGGTATTGTTAACTGGCTCGGTGCCATAATTAGCTTTTTGAGTTATTGGATTCTCACTAAGGTTCAATAATGTTCCTCCTAAGACGAATTTTTCATTGAATTGATGGGTAATATTCACCCCGGAAAACCTTTTGTTTTGTTGGTTAAAAAAGGAATTGTTTTCCACCGAAATACTAATTGGAACATTGGAAGCTTGTAATGATGGGTCTATAATCTTAACACGCCCAATGGCATAGTTCACCGTATAATCAATTCCTTCTACCAGCACCCTTCCTCCTGCAGTTACTTTAACGGAACCTCGAGGTACATTAAAAGCCCCAATGGGAATTCCATCACCGCCCTCAGACTTATAGCGGCCTTTCAGTTGAAATTTATTTTTCTCACTGGTTTCGAATGCACCTGCTTTTGTTTGGCTGTACATTTCTTGAAATACATATTTTTTTTGATTTGCATTATATGTCTGAGGGCTCTTATAATCTTCTTGCTGCGAACTTGGGTTGTCCAACAACTCGAAGAGGTATTCTCCAAAGGGTTCTACGTTAGGGAAAATTATTCTCCCGAATTGAGGCTCTATGGTTATCCCTGGCAAATAATCAAAAAAACCATCTCCCTCAGGAAGTGGATCTTGATAGAAATTAAGCTTATCTAAATTAAATGTATTCAATAGAATTTGATTCTCTAACGCCTCAGGCCAAATCCCTTTGTCAATCGGTTGAATATAATTGATTGGAGAAGGATCTGTATAGAGAATATTTAACCTAAAATTCTCTTCCGACATTTGGTATGCCCCTGTGTTATAGATGTTTTTCATCATTAAATCCCATATGGGTTGTCTGACATCAGTGATGTTACTTTTTATTAATTTTACCACCAAGCTGTTATTATTCACCACTTTGGTTTGGTTGGCAGTGTTTTGAGTTGTTGTGGTTCCTTCAACGCTTCCTGTGGCAAATTCTCCTACTTGATAAAGCTTTCCTCCAACGGTGTATTGATAAGCCACAGCAAGCACCTCATCGTTACTTAAACGCTGATTTAAAGAAATATATCCTAGTTGAGGATGCAACTTGTATTCTGATGTGTTAAGTTTTCTTGCACTTTCTAAAACAGCATAATCAAAACCTTCTCTAATAACTGTACTATTTGCCCCAAAAGAATTGCTCACAGAAGCAATGTCCCGAACGGAGCTTCCTAAAATACCTCCCTGACCAATGGCCTTAGGATTCAATCGATTGCTCTCATTTGAAGGAGGGGAAAGAATGTTACTACCAGTAAAGAAATTGGTAATCCGTTTATCTAAAGTGGTTCTTTCAGGGTTGCTTTCTCCTAGATCTTGAAACCCAATAATGTTTCTTATATTTTGTGTTCTGGAACCCCGGTTGGTAACCCAAACCTCAATTCGGGTAATATTTACACTCGAGTTTATGTAAGGATAAGTTTTTAAAGCATTGTCATATTGATCTCTAAAATAATGGGCCAAAAAATAATGGCGATCTTCTTCGTAATCTAACGCAAAAATGTCAAATTCCTGAACTGTTCCTCCCCCCTGAGCAACAATGTTTTGAGACTGAGACCTTTGTTCTGAAAACACCCCTGTAATTAATGTTTTTCCGAATTTCAAATCTGCACGAACTCCAAAAAGACTTTGTGCTCCTTGGATAAGGCTACTGTTTAGGGGCATACTAATGTTCCCAATATTTATATTTTGTAAAATGGCATCTTCGGTAACTTGACCATTTAAATAGCTAGAAACATTGTTCCCAACTCCTGAAAAACCTGAAGAGGAAAGGCTGTTTGATTTGTTTTTTAAATTAATGATTTTTTGTCGAGCATCGTCATAGGTGCTTTTATAATCCCCTATTTTTTGCTGTACTTGTGCTCCTTTTTGGGCAACTGAATTAATATTTTCATTGATCCCTTCATATTTTGAAGCTAGTTCTTTAGGAATAACATTATCAATATCCTCCAGTTTAGGGGGGTTATATTCAATTTTAACCAAGTTCTGAAAATCAAAGGTAGATTCAGTATCATAGTTGGCGGTTATCTGAAGTCGTTCTCCCACTTTTCCCAGTAGGCTCAAACTAATTCTTTGATCAAAATCAAAACCGAAACTACTGCGATTTCTTGGCGATGCTGCAGGATTATCATTTTTCTGATAACGTACTCCAAGATCAATCCCAACTGAACCCTGGGGATCGATGTCAATGACATTACTTCCAAAAATAGATTGAAAAAAATTACTGTTTACATAAACTTCTGGCAACAAATTCTTTTGAGACTCCTTTAGATTTTCTGAATTTCCTGCAAGGGCATCAATCTTATTATGGAAATATTCTTTCATTTGCTCTGATAAGACCAAAGCTTCGAATTCTTTTGGGGTCATCACCATCGGAGCATTGATAGGGTATCCATCAATTGTTTCAGAAAACACATACATGCCAGAAACGGGATCGAAGGTATATTTAGAGCTAATACTGATAGATTTTGAAAGCCCAATTTTACCAAATTCGTAGCCCGACTCCTTTTCCTGAGCAAATCCAATGGCGATCCCTCCAACAAGAAGAAGGAAAATAAAACAAAATCTTTTTAAAAAATAATTCTTTCTAAGGGCAATCAAAAGGCTTTAAAGTTTATTCAGAGCGGCTTTTATCAGTTCTTCGACAGAGCTTTCAGGTGCACTTTGAATGATGTTGTCAACTACTTTTCCGGAGGCTTTTCTCGTATAACCAAGAACCTCTAATGCTGATAACGCTTCATCTTTGATTGTATTGCTTTTTATGCCTGGAATTTCATCAATTCCGTAAAAAGAAACGATTTTGTCCTTTAGATCAATAATTACTCGCTGGGCAGTTTTTAAACCAATTCCCTTCACACCTTGTATTTTTGCAACATCTTCATTGACAATAGCTTGTTGAATTTCAGACGGTTGAAGAGAAGAAAGCATGGTTCGTGCTGTGCTGGTTCCAATCCCTGAGACGGAAATTAGGAGTCTAAAAACGGCTCGTTCTAAGGTCGTTCGAAATCCAAATAAAGTGTGGGAGTCCTCTTTGACCTGAAGGTGTGTATATAGCTGAATGTTCTCATCGTCAGTGAGCTGTGAATAAGTATAAAGGGATATATTGACCTCGTAACCTATTCCGTTACAATCAACCACCACATTGGTTGGTGATTTTTCAACAACTCGTCCTCTTATTTGTGTAATCATTTTAAACTTTTTTGTTTTTGTTTTTCTTGAGCATTAATCGACGCTATAGCAGCCATATTAACGATTTCTTCAACGGAAGCACCCAATTGTAGAACATGCGCAGGATAATTTAATCCCATCAAAATCGGTCCAATTGAAAGTGATTTATCCAATTCTTTCATCAATTTATAAGTAATATTCGCAGCATCAAGATTAGGGAATATTAAGGTATTTACTTTTTCTTTATTTAGTACTGAAAAAGGAAAACGCTCCTTAAGCATTTCACTGTTCAAAGCAAAATCAGATTGAATGGGTCCATCCACTAACAAATCAGGATAAAACCTGTGTAAGAATGCAACAGCATCAGATACTTTTCTTGCCTGTGGAAAAGAAGAAGAACCAAAATTATTAAACGAAAGCATGGCCATCACTGGTTTAACGCCAAACATTTTAACAGTTTCGGACGTCATTTGAGCAATCTTAGCCAATTCTTTGGCAGTAGGATCTACATTAATAGAAGTGTCTGAGAGAAAAAGCATGCCTCTTTTGGTGAGCATCAAGTTGGTCGCCGCAACACGGTCAATGCCCTTGGCTTTGCCCATCACTTCGAGAATCGGTTTAACTACAGCCGGATATTTTCTTGAGAAACCAGACAACATCGCATCAGCATCTCCGTTTCGAACCATCATCGCCGCGTAGTAATTTCTTTCTCTCATCAGACTGCGACTCTCATACAAAGTTTTTCCTTTTCTTTTTTGAGTTTCCCAAAATGAATTGGCATATTTTTCACGACTTTCATCGTGCTCATCGGTTTTGGGATCAATGATCATTATTGTAGCATCAAAATCAATAGATTCCATCAAATCAGAAATGATTTCTTTCTTTCCTAATAAAATAGGAATTCCAATTCCTTCTTCATGTATGATTTGAGCGGCTTTTAAAACATCTAACTGATCGGCTTCAGCAAAGACAATTCTTTTTGGGGCAGACTTGGCACGATCGTGAATCATGCGAATAGTTTTCTGATTACTTCCTAAACGCTCTTCTAATTCTGTTTTGTACAAGTCCCAATCTTCTATGGGCTCCCTAGCAACTCCTGATTCCATTGCAGCTTTTGCCACCGCCATTGGAACTTCAACGATTAATCTAGGGTCAAAGGGTTTGGGTATGATGTATTCTTTTCCAAAATTGAGTTTTGTTTCTTCATAGGCAATATTTACCTGTTCGGGAACGGGTTGTTTTGCAAGTTCTGCCAAGGCTTTGACTGCCGCCATTTTCATGGGTTCGTTTATTTTTGAGGCTTTTACATCCAATGCACCACGGAAAATAAAAGGAAATCCTAATACATTATTCACCTGGTTGGGATGGTCAGACCTGCCCGTCGCCATGATGATATCTTTTCTTATTTTACAAGCCAAATCATAGCCTACTTCGGGATCTGGATTGGCCATCGCAAAGACAATGGGGTCTTTCGCCATTGAGAGCAACATTTTTTCATTAACAATATTCGGTTGTGATAAACCCATAAAAACATCTGCCTGAACCATGGCTTCCTCAAGGGTTTCTATTGCTCTGTCAGTGGCAAACTCTGCCTTTTGAGTGGTTAGGTTTTCTCGTGTTTTTCTTATTACACCCTTGCTGTCTAGCATCACAATATTTTCGCGTTGAGCGCCAAATGCCATGTAGAGTCTTGTACAGGAAATGGCTGCCGCTCCTGCGCCAGAAATAACAATTTTAACCTCTTCAATTTTCTTATTTGAAAGTTCTAATGCGTTGATCAGCGCAGCACAAGAGATGATGGCCGTTCCATGCTGATCGTCATGCATGATGGGGATATCAAGTTCTTCTTTTAAAGTGTTTTCGATCTTAAAGGCCTCAGGGGCTTTAATGTCCTCCAAGTTGATCCCTCCAAATGTGGGAGCAATTCCTTTTACAATTTCAATAAATTTATCTGGATCTTTTTCATTGATCTCAATGTCAAAGACGTCAATGTCTGCAAATATTTTAAAAAGAAGCGCCTTTCCTTCCATCACTGGTTTTGAAGCTTCTGGCCCAATGTCCCCCAATCCTAAAACTGCGGTTCCGTTGGTGATTACCGCAACTAAGTTTCCTTTGTTGGTGTATTTATAGACGTTGTCTAGGTTTTCCTCAATTTCTAGACAAGGGATGGCCACTCCGGGAGAATAAGCCAAAGCCAAGTCCCTTTGAGTCCTATAACTTTTTGTTGGAATTACCTCTATTTTTCCAGGCTTAGGTTTCGCATGATAAACCAATGCTTCTCTTCTTAGCTTGCTTTTTGTCATCTTGGAGTGTTTACGTCAAAAGTAAGAAATCAACATGGTTTAATTTTCATCCTCTTTTAAAAAAGTAAAAGCCTGTAATTTCTTACAGGCTTTTACCATAAAAATTTTATGAATGAGTTAGAACAACTATTTTGCCCACCAAAGTTTAGTAGCTTGTTCATCAGCTCCTTGAATTCCATTGGCTTTTTCAGTATTAGCGCCATTGGTATTATAAGTTTTTGAACCATAACGCATTCTTTGCGGATATGCACCGTTTAAATTTCCAAGTGCATAAATGTCAGAGTCCGAAACCTCAGAATACAATTCAGTTGGATATCCACTGTCTCTAATAATTGACCAAGCTTCTAATCCGTTGGTGTAGTTTGCTAACCATCTCTGCGTAGCAATCTTTTCGAGGTTTTGCTCGTCTGAACCATTTAAAAGAGCCATGTCCTCTGTGGCGATGAATTCATCTATTGCGGCATCGTCAACTTCCCAAAGCTTCATAATACTTCTTAATCCAGACTGATAATGTTCCTGTGCCGTTCCAGCAGATGCTAAACCTTTGACAATCGCCTCTGCTACCATAAAATGGCTTTCAGCAGAAGTCATCACTAAAAAAGGAAATATTGGTTTTCCTTCATTTTTCTTATTAATAATAATGTCCTGTGGCTCTGACCATAGGTCATTTGCTAAGTAGGGTTTGATTTTATTATTTAGTCTTGCTGGTAAGCCTATGTAATAAGTGTCTGCAGCAAGATCGATAACGACACCCTCAGCAGTTACTGTTTTTGTATAAACAGCTCCTGAGTTGTCTAAATGCGTTGTGATATAATCGATATGTTTATCAAATAAGTCTGCATTACCCCCCTCTGTTGGCTTCGTCATAGTAAAAGACCCACCTTTACTTGGCTTGGCATACTTTGACAACCTTGGGTCGTTATTGTCCTTAAGAACATCAATCATTGTAGATCCAACGTACCAGTGTCCTCCGCCATAAAAATTATGCCAAATATCACCATAAACCGCACTAGACCATTGACTGATTTCGGTATCTCGGTTAATAAGAGCATTTTGATCACCCAGAATACCTCCCGAAACGGCTTCAGCAGCTGTTCTAGAGGAAAAGTCCTCACCAGGGGCTCCTTCTGCTCGTAGTGCTATTCTTAGTTTAAGACTATTGGCCAATTTTTTCCAAGCCTGAAGGTCTCCATTAAAAAACAAATCATTGTCTGTCAGTAAATCAACCCCACTTCCTGTAGTAGCATCACTACCAATCAAACTAATTGCTTCGTCTAAATCAGCTAAAATACCTTTATAAATCGTAAGTTGAGTATCAAACTCAGGGGTAACGATATCAGGGTTTGAAGCTTGAGAATAAGGAACCATTCCAAAAGTATCTGTAAATCTCTGATAATAAAGCCCCTTCATGATCAAACTGATTGCATAATATTTAGAATTCTCTAATGTTCCTCCTTCTTTTACAAAATTGGTGTATGCCGTCAGATTAGAATTGTATCCAGCCAGCCAATCAAATACAGCATCTGTATAACCCGAATTGTAGTCATATCCTAATCCACCACTCCACCAGTTGCTAGCAAATCCAAAGGAGTGCTGACCTGCGAAACGATCAAAGTGAATCAGTGGACCTCTCCAATAGGAATAGCGATCCTGTGCAAATAATGCTGTTTGGGTGTTTGTTACAAAAAACTTTGCACTTACATCGGAAGCCAAAAGCGCATCTGGCTTCTCATTGATCTCATTAAAATCTTCGGTGCAAGAATACAGTACCGCAAAAAATGAGAACAGTAAAATTAATATTCTGTTATTCATAATATTTTATTTAAAAGTTTAAGGTTAAATTAAGTCCCAGGCTTCTTACAGTGGGTAAGTTGTAAGCATTTATTCCCTGTCCATTAAGGTTCGTTCCTAAAATACTCTCAGGGTCAATATCATCTGCTTCCTTCATAAGAAAAAATAAATTTCTCCCTATCAACTGAATATTGGCACTCTGAATTCCAAAACTTTTAGTATTTGGAATTTGATAACCAATTGCTAATTCTCTTAATCTAATATTTGTTTGATCATAGATGTAATTTTCTGCAATACCTGAAACTGCACTCCAATATTCTTGTGCTGAGAGACTTGCTGTGTTTTGAGCATTGGTATTAGTGTTTATTCCACTAAGCGTGACTCCTGTTTCCCTGTATTGTAAACTCCTCTGAGAAACTCCACTTCCATCAAGAGAAGCAGAGGTTTGAGAGTAAACCTCTCCACCAAAACGACCATCAATTAAAAACCTTAGATTAAAATCTTTAAAAGTAAGGGTGTTAGAAAACCCACCTAACCAGTCTGGCTGTGCATTCCCTAGATAGTTGGTTGGAGTAGATGGGATAGGTGCACCATTTGCATTTACTTTTCTGACTCCAGCATCGTCTGTATCCCATACAGTTCCATAGAGATCTCCGACCCCTCCTCCTACTTGTGATCTTATTGAAAGATTTCCGCTATTTGTAGTAAGGTAGGAGTAACTGTCTATGCCATCAATCAGCTCAACCAATTTATTTTCATTTTTTGAATAATAAATAGAAGTATTCCAACTAAATGATTCTGTCTGAATGGGAGTACCACCGATTCTAATTTCAAGTCCTTTGTTGGTCACCTTCCCTATGTTTTCTTTAAAGTAAGAATATCCGGTGGCAGCAGTTACAGGAACATTGAAAATCAAATCTGTCGTGGTGATATCATATACGGACATGTCTAGGGATAAACGATTCTTTAACATGCTGAGTTCTAAACCAAATTCAATTGAAGTTACTTTCTCTGGTTTCAATTCAGGATTTAATTTAACACTAGGCGATCCTAATGTTGTTAATCCTAAGAAACCTTTACCAGGAACGCTAAAGGTTTGGTACAACTGGTAAGGATCCGTATCATTCCCCACTTCAGCCCAACTTCCTCGTACTTTTACAAGGTTAAATAAATTCTGTTCTGGATCAATAAACCTATTTAGAATAAGCGAGGTACTGGCTGAACTGTAGAGAAAGGAGCGGTTATCTTCTCCCAAAGTCGAAGACCAATCATTTCTTGCAGTTAAATCTACATAAATGAAATTATCATAGGCAAAGTTAGCTGTACCGTATAATGAATTCACTTTTTTAATCTCCTGGGGAGATTCAGTTACGGTTTGAACATTTGTGTTGGCTAAAAACACCCTTGAAGGGATCTTAAAATCTTCTCCAAAGTTAGATAAACCCTCTGCAGTTCTTTTTGAAAGGTTACCTCCCACATTAGCTACTAAATTAATTTTATCTGTTAAATCTCTTTTTGCAGTAACGAGGAATTCAGAGTTTAGCTCGCCATAGGTATTCGAGCTTTTGGTCATCCTACCCGTTGCATAGAAATGGTGACCTGGTCTGTTTACATCAAGTCTTTTGATATTTGTTATATCAGATCCAACTCTTACAAATGCACTTAGCCAATCTGTAAATTCATAATTGATTTTTACAAATCCAAAGAAACGGTTTCTTTTTTCATCGTTGATGTCGTGATTTAACATCCAATAAGGATTTCCAGTACTAGCCTTTGGCCCTGCATAACTAATTACCTTAAACTCTTCGGGTGTCACAGGATTAGGAGCTTGAAAGGTCTCTAGGTCTTGAATGGCTACGTTACGTGGCAATCCATATACATACGCCATAACCCCTTCACCTCCTAAAGCTGCTCTGTTGGTTACTTCTTGAGAAAAGTATGTCGCCTTCGCGTCAATAGACAATTTATCTGAAAGGTCGACAATACTTCTTAAGTTGAAGTTATGGCTATCTAAATTTGAGTTGGGTAATATCGATCCTGTAGTGTTGTTGGTGTACGAAAATCTTACCGTAGCATTTTCACTTCCTTTCTCAAGAGATAGGGAGGTAATTGCTTTTACGCCAGTATCAAAAAAATCTTTAACGTTGTTTGGCTGTGCTGAATAGGCTTTATTACTACCTGTGAAATAAAGTTGAGAGGAACCGTCCAATTTTGAACCCCACGAACCTGAGCCCCAATCAGACTCTAAATCTGTGAAGGCTGCACCCAAAGTTCCTTGTCCATAAGTATTTTGAAAATCAGGAAGAAATAATGGTTTGTCAAAAGTTATATTCGAATTAAATGTTACTCCAATACGATCACTTTTTGATCCTTTCTTTGTCGTAATAAGAATCACACCATTACCTGCTCTTGATCCATACAACGCAGCAGCATTAGGTCCTTTCAATACCGAAATACTTTCGATATCATTAGAATTGATATCCGTTAATCCTCCTCCAGTCACTACACTTCTGTAAACACTTCCACCCGTATTAATTCCATCTGCATTGATGGGAACCCCATCAACAACAATTAAGGCTTGGGTGTTTCCAGTTAATGAGTTGTTTCCTCTAATGGTGACTCGAGAGGCTGATCCAATACTACCCGACTGGGTGATATTAAGACCTGCAACTTTACCCACAAGTGCATTGGCAACATTATGATCCTTTATGGTATTAATATTGTCCCCTCCAACTTGTGTTACGGAATAACCTAGAGATTTTTTCTCTCTAGATATTCCCAAAGCCGTTACAACGACTTCCTCCAAAGAATCTTGTTTTAGACTTACGTTGTAAGAATTTGAAGCACCGACCACAACTTTTTGGGTAAGATAACCCACAAAACTTATGGCGAGTGTTTGGCCTTCAGAAGCGTTAATGGAATAGTTCCCATCAAAGTCCGAACTGGCACCTGAATTGGTTTCTTCGACAACAACCGTTGCACCGGGAAGTGGCACGCCGGAATCATCTGTAATTACTCCACTGACAACTTTTCCTTGTTGAGAAAAGCCAGTTTGTATTCCTCCCATTAACATTATCATTAAGGATAGAATAAAATTGATTTGTTTATTCATATTGGTTTATGTTAAGTTAAACGTGGGCTGAATTTCATAAATTTCTGTTAATTTATTTATAAGTTTTCATCACAAAATGTTACAAAAAGAACATATATGTTCGGTTTTGTTGTATTTATTTTTAAAATTATTAACTATATAATAGGAGTCGATTTGAGCTTCTTAAAAAAGTAATTTACGAGGAGTATTGTCTAGGTTTTTTAGGGAAGTATTTTTAATCCTTTAAGTAATTCCTATCAAAAAAGAGAACCAGCTTAGGTCTGATTGCAAGTCCGTATTATAAAATCACGTTTTGGATTTATTAATCCTCTGTCCTTAGTTTTCTTTTACCAGAATGATCAAATCCTTGAACTCTTTCGAGTTCCACCATACTTTTGGGTCTAAAATTGAGAATAAAAGCCCTTCGGTCTTGGTTAGCCGTGTTCCCTCGGCTATAATGCAAAGTGTGTCCTTGATGAATCACACAGGAACCCGGTTGAAGTGGGACTGCAACACTGTCCTGTTCTGTTCCTTTGCATTGAAGAGGACCCCCACCAACAGCTTGGAAATGTTTTTTTAAAGGTTGTAGATGAGACTTTGGTGTGTACCACATACAGCCATTGTTTAAGGTCGATTCATCAATTGCAAACCAAAGACTTAGTGCTCTTTTATCTGGCAAATCAATCCAATAAGCTGCATCTTGATGCCAAGGGGTTTCTTTGTTTGTATGGGGAGGCTTATTGATTAGCATATCAAAGTCTAATACCATATCATCGCCCATTAAGAATTTGGCGATTTCTGAAGCTTTTTTATGCATCGGCTGGTTCAAAAGATTGGGATGTACTTTTGAAGGCAACATTATCTGGGTAATTAATTCTGTGGATTGATCATTTGCTCCAGAAAGGTCAGAACGTAATTCAGCAACATCAAATTTATTGTTTAAGAAATCATTGTAAATTTCAGAATAAAATTGGACTTCCTCCTGTGTAAGCAGAGGTTCAATAACTAAAAATCCTTCTTCCGCAAAAAATAATTTTTCTTGCTGTGTCATAATCGAGCTATTTGTTCAATTTAAAAAGTTGTGGTGCATCGTTATTTCTTGAAAACAGTAATGTTTTTTCTCCCTTATAATTTACAAATGAGTCAATATCTCTAATTTCTCCATTCGCTTTAAGTCCTGATTTGTCAACATCTATAAATTCAAAATTTCCTTTTCCATCTCCAAGAAGACACACGCCTTTAAGGGCATCATAATGTCCATATTTGACGCGACTTCCCGTAAAATTTCCTCCCATAACAACATCCAAATTGCCATCTCCATTAAAGTCCCCGGTAGTGATTCCATAGATTGGCGCCAATTGGGTTTCAATGGGCAAAGGCGTAATTCTAAATTGATTGTTCCCTAGGTTCTCTATATAACTTGTTTCGAAATTTTTAGCCAAAAGAATTTTTGAATCCGCAAGTTCTTTGGGTGTAAAGACTTGATCAATTGTTAAATCCGCATATTCGGAATAACGAACAAACCTGTTTTTCAACATACTCAATTGTTGCTGGATATCGTCTTTAGAAAAAGTGGGATAGTTCTTATCACCATAATAACAACACAGGATTGGGTCAACAGACCCGTTTTCATCAAAATCTTTAGCATAAATACTAACAGGATGTTTGACAGAAGTTTTTAATTGAGAATTTAATCCAAAATTTCCGGCGATAAAATCCAAGTCGCCATCTTGATCGAAATCGGCTGTTGCAATAGAGTTCCACCAACCTTCCGAATCATTAAGTCCTTTATCTTCTGAACTGTTGATCAGTTTTCCGTTTTTGTTTTCGAAAAGGGTGATGGGCATCCACTCCCCTACCAAAATCAGATCTGGTAAACCATCAGAATTAAAATCAGTCCAAATTGCATCAGTGACCATGCCTACCGCTTCAAGTTGCGCTGCCTTTTGGGAAGTCACATCTGTAAAATATCCCTTACCGTCATTTTCCAAAAGATAACTGTTGGGTGCGTATGGATATTGATTGGGGATCAAACGTCCGCCAATGAATAAATCTAAATCTCCATCATTGTCATAATCAGCTGACTTTACGCAAGAACCACTGCTGATTATTT
>Ga0129324_10001041_pt1 | contig 18645 bp, 26 predicted proteins | sample CPBDNA_7_FD_96879 | JGI IMG/M metagenome (GOLD analysis project Ga0129324, IMG submission 96879) | Freshwater to marine salinity gradient microbial communities from Chesapeake Bay, USA - CPBay_Spr_15_0.2_DNA | ecosystem: Environmental > Aquatic > Marine > Coastal | place: USA: Chesapeake Bay... | reverse complement strand
CAGTTTCTAAAAATTTACAAGATATATAATATGATACCAATACCATTATCATTTTTTCAACCACAAACATTTTCACCAGAAGATCTGGGAGGATTAGCTATATGGGTAGATGCATCAGATGCATCTAACTATACATTAAGTGGAACTGATTATACAAGCATAAACAATAAAGGTGATTTAGGTGGAGTATTCGCACCATCAACAGTAGCTAAGAGACCAGCACAAGGTACAAAGGGTAATGGTTTAAACTATATGATATTTGATGGAGCTGTTGATACTTGTATCTTCTCAGACATAACTTTGGATTTAACACATACTGATAAACTAACAATGTTTTGGTGTGGGCAACATACTGCAACTGGTAATGGTTTATTCTATGAACATAGTAATACCACCAACGGGAAAGATAATGCATTTATATTTAACATAAATGCTAATACAGAATTCGGACCATCATTAAGAGGTGATGTTGGTTATTGTTCTACAAACATTAGTGGTGCTAATACTTCACCATTAAGCACAGATGAATTGTATTCTGTAAAAATGGATAAAGGGAAATCAACCAATGAGGTATATGACCACAGAAAAAATGGTGATACTAAAACAGTAACATATACCAATAATAATAACAACACTAACTTATTTGGTGACCACATTGGTTATATAGGGGCAAGGGGTAATACAACATCAGTTGATTTAGATGGGTTATATTATGAGTTATTAATATTCGATAAGATATTAACTACTGATGAAATAGGACAAGTAAATACTTACTTAAATAGTAAGTGGGACTTATATTAAAAATAAACAAAGAATATGAATATATTATTTAAAAAAGGAAAATGGTTAATAGGAAGTGATAGTGTTCATTTAGTTATAGATATAAATGGTAATAAATATTATACTGATGTTAAATCTATTGGGAGTAATTTCACATTAGTTGAAGAATTAGAAACATATGATACTGATTACGAAGAATTAACTTTTGATCAAATGAAAGAGATAGAATCAAAGAGATGGAATAAAGATTTAGAATTGGTTAATTATATATTAGGTGAAAACAAATCGGTTTCTGATTATAAAAAAGAATATAAGATATAATGGCTGAAATTATTTACAACACACACGGAACAAACGGTATTAATAGAGCAGAAGTTACCAATAATGAAGAATTGGTCGTAACGACAAGTGCTGCATTGGGTAAAGAACTGGATACTTCAAGTATAGCATTTGCAGATTCATTGAATTTTGATGCTTTTCAAAGATTTAGAGTTTCTGAATTGTTAACATTAATTGATTTAAAACAAATCCAAGGAGAACAAGTATTGTTTATTGATGAAGAATTGAATGGTACGGCTACTTCTACATATTCAACAACAGGATCTATGACAACATTATCTACTACAAACAGTGGGGATTGGATTATTAATCAAACAAAACAAAGATTTAATTATCAATCAGGTAAATCACATTTGATTTTTATGACTTTTGATAATTTTGAAAACACAACAGATATATTTAAAGAAATAGGATATTTTAATAGTGATACATCATCACCTTATAGTGGTGGTAAAGATGGAATATCTTTTTCTACTGATGGTACTGACCATTATGTTAGAATTTATAAATCGGGTGTTATTAGAGCAGAATTATCAAGAGCTGGTGGAGATTGGTTAGATCCATTAGACGGTACAGGAGAAAGTGGTATCACAATAGATTTCACAAAGTCTAATATTTTAGCAATGGATTTTCAATGGTTAGGAGTTGGTAGGGTGAGATTAGCAATGGATATTGGTGGATTATTAGTTCCTTTTGCTGTGATAAATAATGCAAATGTTAACGATGGTGTTTATATGACATCACCAAATCATTCATTGAGATGGGAATTAAGACAAACAGGTGCTACACCAGGAACGTTTGATTATATATGTGGTTCTGTGAATACAGAAGGAACTATTAACACATTAGGTAAAGTATTATCAGAAGATAATGGAACAACTAATATATCAGTAGCTAATACAGGTAGAAAATATGTAATGTTTAGTATAAGATTAAAACAAACTAATTTAGATGCAATTATTGATGTTTTAGATGCAACATTTTTATCAACAAGTAATGATAACTTATTATATAATGTCTATTTGAATCCAACAGGAATGGTAGGAACATTAACACATAACGATGTTGATAATAGTTCTGTTCAAGTAGCAAAAGGAAACAACACACAATATTTCACAGGAGAACCAACAACAGGTACGAAAGTAGAAAGTGGTTATATTAAATCAAATGAAACATTTTCAACAACAATTGATAATGCTTTAAGAATAGGATCTAATATAGATGGAACAGCAGATGAAATAGTAGTAACAATACAACCATTATCAACAAATGCTAATGTGTTACCAACAATAAAATGGAGAGAAACAATATAAAATAATTATGGCAAATTTAGTAGTAACATTCGAAAGCAAATACGTGAAAGTAGTAACAGGTATATACGCAACAACACTTGGTGATGATGTAATATATTTAAATAAAAATTCTATTGAAGAACTTGAATTAGAGAATTCATCAGAAGCAATTGACATAGATTTAACAACACGAAAGTATGATAAATGGAGAGTTAGTTATACAGTAGCTACGGTAGATACAGTATTTGTAGTTGATTCAATTGATGGTGTAACACCAACGGATAATGACCATTTATTAACATTAATAATGGCAGGATTGAACGCATAAAAAACAAACAATAAAAATTTATATTTTTAGTTATGGCAAAAGTAGTAGTAGTAGAAATAAAGAGTAAAGGTGCTGATAAAGTAGCCAAAGATATGGGCAAAATCGGTGACGAAGTTGAAGGAATAAACAAATCAGCGGAGGAATTACAAGATAATATAGGACCAGGGTTACAAAAAGCAGGAGAAAAAGGTAAAAAAGGATTAAAATCTGTTGCTACTGGATTCAAAGGTATTGGTACAGCTATAAAGGCTGCTGGTATTGGTATTGTTATTGGTTTATTCGCAGCCTTAAAAGCTATATTAGAAGAACAACAACCTGTATTAGATTTAGTTGATACAACAATGACTGCAATTGGTTTAACAATTAGTGCAGTTTCTGATGCTTTATCAACAGCCTGGGAGAATGCAAGTCAAGCAACAGGTGGGTTTGATGCATTAGGTAAAGTAATGGATGGTATATTAACATTAGTTTTGACACCATTTAAATTAACATTTTATGAAATCCAAGGAGCTTTATTATCAGCGCAATTAGCTTGGGAGAAATCACCTTTCGGTGACGATGATCCCAAAGAAGTGCAAAGATTAAAAGACGAATTATCAGGCGTTAAAGATAATATTATAGAAGTAGGAGAACAAGCATTTGAAGCTGGTAAACAAATTGTTACTAATTTTGGCGAAGCAGTAAACGAAGTTGGAACATTTGCAGAAGCTACTGTTGATAATATAGCAAAAATTGATACTGCGAAAATTGTATCTGATGCAAAAGATACTACACGTTTGAAAAACCAAGCAAAGTTAGCAGAAGCAAGAAATAAGACATTATTTGAACAATTTGACCAAGAAGCAGAAAAACTAAGACAACAAAGAGATAATCAACGTTTGTCTTTTGAAGAAAGAGAGGAAGCATCTAAGAAACTTGCTGTTGTATTAGAAAAACAAAACAAAGTACAATTAGAACAAGCAAATTTAGTTGTAAAAGCAGCAAGAGCACAATTAGCAGCAAATAATACTATTGAAAATCAAGTAGCGTTAGAAAATGCGTTAGGAGAAGTAGCTGCAATAAATGCAGATATAGAAGGTAGAAGAACTGAACAAAAAGAACAAGATGTCGCATTATCATTGGAAAAAGTTGAAGCAAATAATGATGAAATAGAATCTGAAAAAGAATTAGCACTTGTTGGTGTTGAAGCAGAATCTGAAAAATTACAAGCAACTATTGATGCTAACATTAAAAAAATGGAAGCATTAAAATTAGCAGGTTTTACAGAAACTCAACAATATAGGGATTTAGTTGCTGCTAATAAAATAGCAGAAAAAGAAAAAACAATAGCAGTTGAAAAAGAAACAGAAGAAAGAGAGAAAATAGACGAAGAAACAAGAAAGAAGGCAGAAGAATCAATGAAAGAAGCAGTAGCTATTTCTAATGAATTGTTGAAAACAGAATCAGAAAATGAAATAGCTGCTATAAAAGAAGCAGCTCAGAAAAAAAGAGATACTTTGATGGAAGAAGGTCTTTTAACAAAAGAAGCAAAAGTTGCAATACAAGCAGAAGAAGATGCTGCTATACAACAAGTTAGACTGGCATCGGCTCAAAAACAATTAGGAACGGCACAAGATGTCGCAGGACAATTGAGTGGTATTGCTGATGATTTGTTTGCTATAACTAATAATAGATTAAACGCAGAGGAAAAAGCTTTGCAAACAAAAGCTGATAAAGAAATGAAACTTAATGGTTTTGTATCTGCTTCTACTATTAAAGAACAACAAAAATTAGAGAAAGAAAAAAATAAGATTTTAGAAAGACAATTTAAAGTTAAAAAAGCTTTTGATTTAGCAAGTGCAGCTATTAGTACTGCGAGTGCAGTATTACAAACATTAGCATCTGTGCCATATCCTGCTTCTATACCATTAGCTATTTTAGCAGGTGTTGCAGGTGCTGCACAAATTGCAAAAATTGCTTCTACTAAATTTGATGGTGGTACGACTACTGATTTTAGTGCAGGTGGTGGTGGTGGTGGATCTATCGGTGGTGGTAGTGGTGGGACAGAACCTGCTTCTTCACCAGATGTTGCACAAACTTCTCAATTTTCACAACAAGAGTTATTTGGAGCACAAGTAGAAGAAGTTGGTGGTGGTGCAGGAACTAATCAACAAAGAGTTGTTGTATTAGAATCTGATATTACAGGTGTTCAAAAACAAGTAAATGTTGCAGAATCAACCGCAAGTTTTGGAGGGTAAAACAGATAGATAAAATAATATATAAGAATATGGAAAAAGAAAGTAAAAAAGATAAAGTCTTCGAATTAATATTAGGAGAAGACGAAATGAAAGATGGTGTTTCAACTATATCATTTGTTGAATATCCTGCTATTGAAAGAGATTTTATGTTCTTCTCAAAAGAAGCAGATTCTTACAAATTCGCAAACGAAGAGAAGATGATGGTAACAGGACCAGCAATGATTCCAAATCAAAAGATATTGAGATTAGATGAAAATGGAGATGAATTCTTCGTATTTTTCACACAGGAAACTATTGCGAAATCACAAGAATTATTCTTCAAAAGAGCACAACATAATAACTCAAATGTAGAACATTTATTTGCTATTGATGGTGTATCTGTTGTAGAATCTTGGACAATTGCTGATCCAAAAAACGATAAATCATCTGCTATGGGATTTAGTGGATTACCAACAGGAACTTGGATGGTAACTTATAAAGTTGATAATGAAGAATTATGGTCAGGTATTAAAGAAGGTACAGTAAAAGGATTTAGTATTGAAGGTCAATTTATAGAAGAATTGGTTAAAATGCAGAAAGAGGAAACAGTTGAAGAAGAAGTAGCACCAGTTGAAGAAAAAGTAGCACCAGATGTATTTGATGAAATTAATAATATTTTAAAAGAGAATAAAAATTCGGAAGATATTTATGATGCTATTAAGAAATTAATGAATATAGAAAAAGAAAATAGTGAAACAAAGTAACTAATTTTATATGTATAAGAATATAGGAAAAAATAATTATAATTATGAATAAAAATGAAATAATTGACAAAGTAAAGGAATTATTTGGAGCTGAATTAACAACTGTTAATATGGCTACTGTAAATGCTCTAATGTTATCACCTGTTGAATTCGAAATAGAAGACGAATCAGAATTGGTTGATGGGTTAGCAGTTTCTTTGGAAGATGGTTCATATTCTATGGAAAACGGAACAACTTTTAATGTTGTTGATGGTGTAATTGCTGATTTAATAGCTACGGAAGATGTAGTTGTTGAAGGTGAGGACGAAGAAGTAGAAGAAGAAATGTCGGAAGAAGTAGAAATGTCGGAAGAAGTAAAAGAATCTAATGAAGAATTAGAAGCTTTAAAATTAAAGATTGAAGAATTGGAAGCTAATAAAATTGAAATGTCTGCACAAATTGTAGAATTATCTAATGAACCAGCAGAAGAAGAAGTAAAATTAAAAAAATCTATCTATACGAAAGTTGATAAAGACGATAGATTAACTGCGATTAGAAACGCAATGAGAAAGTAAAAAAAGAAAAAAATAAATAAAAAATTATGAGTTTAAATGTAAGTGCCTTAACGGCTTGGACTGACGAGCATAAGTTAGACCTTATCGCTAAATCAGTTTTAAAAGGAAGAACAATTGATATGATCAATTTGCAATCTGGTATCAAAAACGCTGCTACTATTAATACACTTAACAGTGTTGTTGATTTTCAAGCTGGTGGTTGTGGTTGGTCAGAAGCAGGAACTACTGTATTGTCACAAAGAACAATAACTGTATGTCCAATTAAATTAAATGAATCTACGTGTTTAGATACGTTAGAAACATATTACACATCTAAAATGATGCGTCCAGGTTCTTATAATGAGGACATCCCATTCGCACAATTATTCGCTGATGAAAAAGCTGCACAAGTTTCTTCATTTGTTGATTCATTGATCTGGGCAGGTGACACATCTACAAGTGGTGATTTATCATTATGTGATGGTTTCATCAAATTAATGGATGCTGATGCATCAGTTGTTGATGTAAATGTAACTTTTACTGCAGGTACTATCATAGCATCTGTTGATGCAATGGTTGCAGCAGTTCCATCTGACGTTATTGATCATGACGATTTAACATTGTTTATGGGATATGACAAATATAGAGTATATGCAAAAGCATTAAGAGATGCTAACTTATTTCACTATACTGGTGCTGAAAACCAAGGACAAGACTTTTCACAAGTTGTTCCTGGAACAAACGTAAAAGTAGTAGCTGTTAAAGGTTTAAATGGTATCGCAAGATTTGTATTAACTCCTGCTAAAAACCTTTATGTTGGTGTTGATATGTTATCAGATATGGAAGACTTTTCTATCTTTTATTCAGCAGATAATGATGAAGTAAGAACAAGAATCAAATTCAAGATTGGTGTAAACTACGCATTCTCTGACTTTGTTGTATTAGGAGCATAATCTTAAAGATTAAAATATTATAATAGGGTAGTCAAATCGGCTACCCAAATTATAAATTAACAAAAAAAAATAAAAATGAAAAATTATGAGTACATGTATATTAAATAGTGGATATAGTCTTGGATGTAAAGACAATATTGGTGGTATTAGAAGAGTATATATTGGTAATTTTGCAGATGATAATATCTATGTAGAAGATGCAGATAATATTATAACATCAATGTTGAATTCAACAAGTGGTGCTATTACATATTATACATTTGAGCAAAGACAAGAAAGTGGTGAATTTAATGAGAATGGTAATCATTCTGTTGAAAACGGTACTACTTTTTACGAACAAGTATTAAGCTTAATCTTCACTAAAAATGAAGCTACGTTAAGAAACACTTTGTTCTTGTTAGCTAAATCTACATTGTCAGTAATCGTTGAAACGCAAAATGGTAGATATATCTTAATGGGTAAAATAAATGCAGTAAATATGACAGCTTCGACTGTTGCTACTGGTAAAGCTTACGGTGATTTGAATGGAACTAACGTTACATTAACAGGTAAAGAACCTCAATCAGCACAAGAAATAAGTGCAGCTGGATTTGCGACATTAACAATAGTATAATATAACCAAAATCAAGATAAATAACATCAAAAGCTACCATATTGGTGGCTTTTTTTGTGTTTAAAACAGATAGGTGTTAACTATATCTAAATATATAACAATAGAAATTATGATACAACTAAACGAAGGAACATCAGGAAACATAGTAGCATTAACATTGAATGAAAATACTACAATATCAGCACCAATTTACTACTTATTTGAGTTTATTGGACAAGATACTAATACAAGTGTTGAATTTTTAGCAACAGATACTACTTGGGATCGTTGTAGATTTAATTTATTTAACATAGAATTAGTTAGTGTAGCTAATATAGATCTAACCCAAGCAAAAATTAACCTTTCTGGTGGCAGGTATAAATATAATATTTATCAACAAAATAGCTCATCTAATCTTATACCTGCTAATGCTTTGGGTGTTGTTGAAACAGGGTTTGTTCAAGTGAATATACCAATAACTCAAACAGTTTATGAAGATCAAGAAAATAACAATATAGTGTATAATGGATAAAGAAGAAAAAAATAAAATCAATTTATTTACATTTTCAAATAATGTGAATAATACTCCAACTTTTACTGAAAGTGGTAAGAAGAATTGGGTAAATTACGGAGAGGATAATAATTATCCTTTATATTTAATAGAATTGTTGAACAAAAGTTCAAAACATAATTCTATTATTAAAAGAAAGACAGATATGTCTGCTGGTGGAGGTTGGGAAGAAACCGGAACTAATGATAGTTTTATTCTTAATGAGAATGGTTCAGAAAATTTAAATAAAATAGCATTTAAAAATGCTTATGATTTAATGGTATATGGTGGATATTCTTTATTGATTACTTGGAGTAAAGATAGAAAAACAATAGCAAGAATTAAATATGTTGATTTTGCTAAAATTAGAATTGCAAAAGAAGTTGATGAAAAAGATGATCCTGAAATGTTTAAAAGACAAGAAGACGATGTTGATTTCTTTTATTATTCAGCAGATTGGACACAAGTTAGAAAAGAAAAATATAAACCAGAATTAATACAGGGTTTCTCAATTAAATATAACGATGAACCAACACAATTAATTTATGTTAAAGAATATAGACCAGGTGTTGATTATTATACATTACCTGATTATATATCTGCGGTTGATTGGATTGAATTAGATAAAGAAATTGCTAACTTCCATTTAAATGGTGCTAAAAATGGTTTTACTCCATCAATGGCTATTAATTTTAAATCAGGAATTCCAACACAAGAAGAACAAAATAGATTTCATAGACAAATACAAGATAAATTTAGTGGTACTGATAATGCTTCAAAAGTATTTATTACTTATTCAGAAGATGCAGACAAAACACCAGAATTTGTTACATTAAATGCTAATGATAACGATAAAAGATTTATTGAATTAGAAGAAGCTATTTCAACTAATGTTTCTATTGCACATAGAATACCACCAGTTGTGGTTGGTGTATTAGTAAGTGGTAAATTAGGATCTACAAACGAATTATATGAAGCAGAATCATTATTTCAAAGAAATGTTATAGACCAAAAACAATATTCTATTGAACAAACGTTTCAAGAAATAGCAGATATTAATAATGCAGGTGAAATGTTATTAATTAGAACAGAACCTTTATCACCATTTATGATTGAAACAGAAATAGATATTTCAGAATGGGAAGACGATCAAATCGAAGAGGTTAAAGAACAAATCGATGAATTGGAATCAAACGAAAAAAATAATAACGAACAATAATGGCAAAGGATATTTTATTTATTAGTACGGATTATTTAAAACAAAATTCTGTTATCAATGATAACGTGGATGACGAATTATTAATCCCATCAATTGTAAAATCACAAGATTTATACATTGAAAGAATATTAGGAACAGACCTAATGAACAAATTAAAAACTGATATAACTGGTGGTTCTGTAACAGGTAATTATAAAATTTTACTTGATGATTATGTTCAGAAAACTGTAAGAGAATGGGCTACATATGAAGCTACTATTTCATTAAATTGGAAATATACGAATAAGGCTATTAGTCAAAAGAATTCTGAAAATTCAGAACCATCTGCAGTATCAGATATTACTTATTTAAGAGAGCAAATTCGTAACACTGCCGAATATTATGGATCAAGATTAACTGCATATTTATGTGCTAATACTTCTTTATTTCCTGAATATACATCGAATAACGATGATGATGATATAAGACCAACATCTGATAACTTCTTCAATGGAATGTATATACCACCTGGTAATGTTGGTAGATTAAACATAAGATCATATTCTGAATGTGGTTGTTATGGTGATTGTAATTGTTAATATATAAAAAAAAAGCATAATAATGTCTAAATTTGGAATATTTATAGTATCTATGTTATCTATTTTGATACCAGTTCAACCTTTAATGGTTGTAACAAGTATAATGATAGCAATGGACTTCTTAACAGGAGTATGGAAAAATCTTAAAAAAGGGGAAAAATTCTCTTCAAGTAAAATGAGTAATACAATTAGTAAAATGGTATTATATCAAATTGCTATCCTAACAGGATTCTTGTTGGAAATATACATAATACCTATATTACCAGTATCTAAAATAGTAGCAGGTTTTTTAGCAACAACAGAATTTCAAAGTTTAATTGAAAATATTGGTGAAATAACAGGGATCGATATTTGGGGTAATATTAAGAAATATTTTGTTAAAAAATCAGATAATGATAATGGGAAATAATAAGATATATGCAATAAGACAATATAGAACATTAGAAGAAGAATTAGAAAATGATTATGATTATGGTCATGTTGTATATGTTGGTAAAACAAATAGAGAATTATATCAAAGATTAGAACAACATAAAAATGATCATACACATCCAGAAAAAGTTCATTGGTTAAGTAAAAATAAACACGAAATTGTATTATTAGAAGATGACCTGGAAGCTTGGGAAGTACCAGATCGGGAACAACATTGGATTGAAAGATTTGGTTGTCAATTTAAATTGAATAGAATAAGAGCAAGAAAACATACATATAGTGATGGTGTTGCAGCAGAAAAGAGAGCCAAAGAAAGAATTAAACAAATGAAAAAAGCTAACAAATAATGTTAGCTTTTTCTTTTTATTTATCTTTTTTGGTAATCACATGACCTTTTAAATCATCTACTTCTTTGTATCGTTTATCAATTTCTTTTATCTTTTTATTAATTTCTCTTCTGATAACTCTTAAATGTTTCGCTTCTTCGTCTAATATAGTAAATAAGTCATCTACTTGTTTCTTCTCTTTTTCAGACATAGTTTTCTTTGATTCTTCAAAGTTTGCAATCATTTGATCTCTTCTTTCTTGTTTAGTTTTCATAATTTGTTTGTTTGTTTTAGTATATATATCAAGAACCAAATATGACTTTTTTCCACTTTGGATGATGTTCGAAATAATTAGCAAATAATAAACATATAACTTCTCTTGTTCTAATGTCATTGGTTTCCTTAATTTCTATTATGTCGTTTTTTAGATCTCTTGTAATAGTAGTTGATGTATCTATGTGTTCGAATTTAGAGAAATAGTTTTTTGATAATACTCTGTTGTCATCTTTATATAAATCGATTAAATATTTATAAAAAAATGGTGAGAAATCTCTTTTATTTAAATGTGAGAATTGTGGATCAAGTTCTTTAATCTTATTTTTCAATTCTATTATAAATGTATATGTAGCCAAACTTGTTGTATTATATTTATCGTTATTACATTCTCCACCACGAACATTATTTTTCTTTAATAATAATAATGATACTTTAAATTTTTCTGTTGGTGTTAATTCTTTATATGTTCTACCATTTAATTCTATTGGTTCAGCCAAGAATTTTTTCCTTTCTAAAATTGCTTGTCTTTCAAGAGAATCACTATCTTTTTTAATTTTTTCTTTGTAATATTTTTTACTATATTCTTTCAAATATTCAGCTCTTCTTTTTAACTTTTCTTCGTTAGGAACATTATTTTTGATAGTTAGACTATTATTTCTACATACTTTACAAATACCCATATGACCATCTAAATTCCTTGCTTCTCTATGGAAGTCCGAGAGTTCTTTTTCCTCTCTACATATCTTACATTGTTTCATAAACTATTTATATAAAAAAAGACTGCTCGTTAGAACAGTCTATAAAAAGAGAAAACATAGCACATGTTAAAAACTCTTTTTTATAATGTATCACTAATTGAATAACTTCTATGGTGACCAACTCTCACTTCACTATTTACGTGGTTTGGATTTGGATTTACTTCTTCTTTCTTACAAGAAGATAATGCTGCTAATGTTATTATTAATATTGTAAAGAATATTATTTTTCCGAATGTGTTCATAATTATTTAATTTGTTTTAATGTATATATAGATTATACGATCTTCCATAGAGAAAGTTTCATATTATCCTAATAATTTTTTTATATCTCCAAAAGATTCATCAATCTCTTTACATATTTGTTCTCCTAATATCTCCATAGCGTTACTCTGAATAGGTGTCACATCCTTCTGAATAGTATGAAGTCCTTCTATACCATATACCAAATCATCTTCTATTACGAGTTGTTTCATATTTATAAAATGATATTCGAATGGTTCTAAATCTAAGCGTTGATGTAATTCTTCCATAACAGACATTGGATCGTTTGTTAAAGCTCCCATAGGGATAATTAACAATCTATCATCTAATCCTTTTTGGAACACATCTCTCAACATATTAACACAATTACCAACAACACCAGTAGGACTTAAAAGATCTGCCGATCTTGAATATATGCTTAACCTCGCAACATCGTTGCTATATAAGTTATTTTTCAACATTGGGTTCTTTCTATTAAGCTTTTCGAAACTTGATACTATATCTTTTATATCTCTAATAGTTGTAATCACTTGCACTTTTCTTCCTGTTACTTCTTCAATTAAATCAATATTATTTAACCACCCACGATCCTTATCAAAGACGATCATATCCTTATCAAATTCTTCACCGTAGAAGCCATTTAGAAGCCCTCTCATAGCACTTCTCACCTTTGGTAAGGTCTTCTCTATACCTTGGGCTTTAAAGCTATCAATATCACTCCAAGTATTCTTAATTAATTGTAATAAATTTAAAGTACCGTTGGTTGGTGTTACGTGAAACTTATCATTTTGTGCTAATATATTACACAATAATGTAGATCCTGATCTGGGTAATCCTGCTATTAATATTATTTTGTTATTCATCTTACTTTACTAATTTTTTATGTACTGATTTAAAATAGTTCCAGAATATTACTGGACATATAAATGGTAATCCACAGATTCCTAATATCATACCAAAGGTATATTTAATACCAAACCATATTTTTTTAAATATATTCTTCATCTTACTTATTTAATTTTTCTTTGAATGAATCTATTGTTGATAATAGATCAATTGTTTTATTATATGTTTCCATATCTGAACCACATATACTATAAATAAATGTAGTTAGTTTTTCTAAATTAGTACCATTACCTTTCAAGATAATTTCTTCTAATTCTAATAACGTTTTCTGAACTTCTCCTGTTCTTAAATCGTGTCCTTCTAAATCTTCTTTCATAATCCTTTTTCTATTTTTTTCTGTTCATTATAATCTTTCATATAATTTAACATCTTCTCTCTATTCTTTTGATAGTATTCTTTTAAATATGCTTTTCTTTTTTCTTTGTGTTTCTCGTTAGATTTGTATTGTCTCTCTTTAAACTCTTCTACATTAGCTGCATAATAGTCAGGATCATAACCAGTTAAACCTTTCTTCTTCTTATTCAAATAATACTCTTTTGTTTTACCTGGATTATTCTTTCTCCATTCTTTATTATATGCTGCTCTCTTTTTAGGATCTATTAAAGATGTATCTTTACGTCCAATGACTGTCCAATATTCCCCCATATTTTTAATCTCCAAGTCGTAAGACTTTCTTAAATCGGTTGGGAATAATGGGCAATCTTTGTCAACATTGTAATTTTTTAACTCTTTTGTTGTTACTCTTTTTATCTCGTTTTTCATTGCTATATTGTTGTTTAATGTATATATCAAAGATTAAAGTTCCCCTAACAATTTTTTTAATCTTTGACTTCTAAATCGTTTAGCAAGTCTAAATATCTCGTCATCTATGTGTAGAAGCAAAGCCCAGTTGTGACTATTAATTTCTTTTGAACGTATTAAAGCTTCATAATATTCATAACTGTTTAGATACTCGTCTAAATATTCAGTGTCTAAATCTTCTTTCTGTTGTAGTGATCTATTGTCCATTGTTGTTTAATATATTTTTTATTTTGGTTTTTTATTTCTTGTAATATTCACTAAGGTCAATACTATTTTCAACTTCATTGCCCCAAGCATCCCAACCTTGTAAGTTTTTTCTTGAAAACATTTCTAACTTATTGTTAAAATCAAATATCTTTTCAATTCTATCTATTGTTTCTAATGGCTTTTTACTGTGCTTTGTTCTTTCTGCTTCAATTAGTTGGAATACATTTTTAGCTTTTCGTTTGTCATACATTTTGCCCTTTGTAGCCAATAAACATATTTCAGTGTTCTTCATAGTCCAAGCACCTAAATTCGCACAAGTCTTTCCATTTTTAGTTATTTTTTTCCATATAAAAGCAACTGTTCTATATTTAAAACCCCATTTTTCAAAAAGTTCAAAAGCAAAAGGTAGATGAAAGTCAGTTACCCACATAAACAAAGCACAATCATCAGCGGAAATGTTTTCAAGTGGTAATTCTTTAATTTCTTTTATGCTCATTGTTTCGTACTGTTTATTAAGTTCTCTGCTTTTTCTTCCATTATCTTGGTAAACAGAATTACCAAACTTCCAAGCTGGATCTGCATAAATTATATTGTATTTTTTCATAATTTTATTTTAAATTTTTTATTATTGTTTATCCATCATCATAAAAGCTATCCATTGACTACTTATATGATATTTATCACTCTTATCGTCTAAAATAAATTCTGTGTAGTCTACTAAAAAACTCCCGTTTTTTAATATTAAATCTAATTCTACAATTGTTAATGATAATAGATAATATTCCGCTATTTGTTTTTCCATCTTATGTGCTAAATATGTTAGTGGTTTACAATGATCACTATCTTGGATCATATCTGTTAATTCTACTTGTTTTTGAAATAATTCTATTATTTCTATTGTTTCTTTTTTCATAATTTTATTTTAATTTTTTTCTATATTAAAGAAAGGTAACCCTATTGTTTTAGTTTTTAATGATTTAGTATATTCTTCATAAATAGAATATTTTATTTTAATACAATATCTATTTGATAATTTATTCTCATAATATTCTTCTCTCTTCCATTCTATTGTAGGTAGCATAAGTTCTGTTTTACATTTCTTGTGTTTTTGATTGGTCATTTTCGCCATAGCTTTTGTAATACCATCTTGATCTGCTTTATTAAATTCTAAATCTGAATCGATATTATCTTTTAATAATGTTAACACATCTTTTGATGATAACCATACATCTATACCATTATCATAATCAACTATATCTTGCTCAAATAAATTTATAGCTAAAATATCTTTTGATTTGAAAGTAGTTTTTACAACATATTTTCTATTTTCAATTTCTAATTTATCCCATAAATCTAAATACATTACTTCTTTATTTTCTAATAATAATTGATATTGTTCAGACCAGATCTTTTTGAAATCAATATCTTTAAATATAGAAATCCATTTATTTGATTTTTTATCATGTATTTTTAATCCTGTTTCCATTAAATCAAATACTAAAAATCTTCTGTTTCTAACATCATTACCATAAATAAATTGGTTTTCATTAGTAGAAAAAATCATAGTAGATCTTGAATGTTTATAAACATCGTTGTTTTCTCCTTTTGGTTTAATTTTAAATTTAGTAAGCGATGTCATATTCTTAAATTGATTATGAGCTTTTTCTCCAATACCAGATTCTTCAATAAATGTGATACAATAATCTGCTAACTTATCTTTAAATTTCCATTCATCATCATCTAATTTAGCATTCTCATTCATTAAATTAAAATCTTTAAAACATCCGAATAATTCATCAGTAATAAATTCTGTCTTTCCAATACCTTCAATAGATTTAAACACTCCTACAAAATCTGTCTTTCCCCCTAATGATCTTTTAACAATATTAAATAATAAAGTTTCCATTTTTTGTCTGATATATGTATTATTTCCAACAACCTGATTAACAAAAATATCTAAAAATTTAGATGTCTCTTTTCCCTCTTTTAATTCAGTAGCACTATAATCATAATAAAGACTATTGAAAAATGATTTAGATGTGTCTATTTCATTCTTTCTACTATTTAAATTTAAAGAAGATAACCAAGATGTTTTAGTTAATGAAAAACCTGTGTTTTCTTTAATAGGTATATTCTTTCTTAATATTGTTACCATACCTGATGATGAATCTTTTGATGGTTTAGAATATTCAAAATCTATTTGCCAATCTAAATAATTAACATATTCATCACTAATATTTCTATTACCTTTAATCCACATTTCATTAGGATATTTTTCATATATACTACCAGAGTATTTACATTCTCCTATTTGTATATTCTTATCCATTAAATAATCTGATACTATGTCGACTGTTTTGGAATTGTGTTTGTTATATTTATTGTTCATAATTCTGCGTTTTTTTTATAAGTTATATATAAGAAAGTATATCCTCTCTATATACTTTTATTAATATTTTTCTATTATTATTTTATCGGACTTTATAGAATTACGTAAATAAAGAAATGTTCCTATTGTAGTATTAGATCGGTACGATCCATTTCCCCAATCATTAACTAATACTTTAAATTCGTTACCCAAATGGTATTTGTTATTACTTCCAGATTTTGACATCCAATATGGGCTTTCTTTATCAACTTCTCCCAATTTCATAAATCTTTTAAAATAACTATATGCTTTTTCAATATCAATTTCTTTATCATTTAATAAACTTGCAAAAGAAAAACCATACTGCATCATATCATATCTTTCCATAGCTATTGGTTTATCCTGATTTTCTAAAACTTTTAGACAATTCTCAACTCTATTAATAGTATCAATAGTAGAAAATTCTGTTTTTTCTGATGATTTAAATTGGGGTTCGTTGTGTGATCTTAATTCTTCTAATGTATAATAATCTGAAGGTATATAAGCCAAATGTTCATTGTCTTCATTGATAAATATCTGACCTATAAAACATAATCTATTTAAATCATTACTACTACTATCAATAGTAATATTAATATTTAGGTCATTATTTATTCTATTCATTATTAATCGTCCGAAATTTTTATATAATATTTTAAGATTAAACTTTGTAATACTACCAGCTTCAAAAGGAAAAAATAATTTAACACCTCTTCTACTTGGACTAATCATACTAATATGACAAATAGTTTTACTATAATTAATCAACTTCTTAACAGTTGGAATATCCAGGTTATCTATATCATATGCTAAATAATTAGTAGATATAAATTCATCGTCTAATATATTACCAAGATTATGAACATTAATACAATTTAATTTATTCTTACAAGATGTATATAAATCTTGTGCCTGTTGTTCACCTCGAAGCGAAGCTTCCTTTAACAACTTACACCTTTTTAATATATCTTTATTTGGTTTAATATCTTTTATATTTAAAATAATAAAATTGTCTTTTTGTTTTCCAACTTTCTTACTTCTCTGGTAAGGATTTGAATAATGTTTGAATTTCATATTAGTCTATTTTTTTTATTTCTTCTTTCCAATCTATTCCTCTCTTCTCAAAGTCGGCTATGATTAAATCTTGTAAGATATTTGAATAACTTACATATCTAAATTCTTCATCTTTTATCATAGTCTTTTTTAACTTTAATAAATTAAGAACATATTTTGTAGTTTTCATTACTGTTATTTCATTTTCCATAATTGTTTTTCTTTCTTTTATATATCATAAAGTTTATCCTCCCTATATACTTATCATTGAATTTATATCCGTGTCTCTTATGTGTCCTTACATAAGGATATGGATAAAACCCCTCTCAGAGCCTGTGGAGGTCGATTATCTTGAAAATATCCTCACATCCGTATGTCCGTGTCTTTTGTTAACCCCTATACGTATATATGTTATGTCTATATACTACTTTATTCCTATATAATATAAATATATAAGGATATAAGGATATAAGGATATTAGTAGACAAAACCTTTTATTCTGATTAATACAAGCATATTTTTGAATATCCTTATGTATGAGGACATACGGACATAAGGATATTCATTTGAAACAGAAAAAAGCCATATTTAGTTATTGATATATACTTTAAACAAAAACAAAGCACTATGAAAACAGAATACAAAAAAACAATCGAAAAGAAACACACTAATAAAGAAAGGTTAGAAATATACAAAACATATTTTTATGATAACAGATCGAAGATTAGTTACAAATCATTTAAAATGTTTGATAATACATGTAAAGAGTTATTAGATACATTCTTAACAACCAGGAAAATAGAAATATTAATTGATCTTAAAGAACATACGATGTTCATTAGTGAAATATATAAACAAATTAGTGAAAACAATCCAAACGAAGAATATTTACCTATGATAAAAGATAAATTCTCTTACTATAAAAATTGGATAATATCTGAAAGTGATATAACTATAAGGGGATAAGACCTAAAACAAAAGATAAAGCCGTAGCGGTACTTTAAAATGCTTCTACGGTTAAATTAAAACTTAATTAACAACTATGAAAACAGAAGGAATAGAATTGAAACACTT
>Ga0129324_10001040_pt1 | contig 18651 bp, 20 predicted proteins | sample CPBDNA_7_FD_96879 | JGI IMG/M metagenome (GOLD analysis project Ga0129324, IMG submission 96879) | Freshwater to marine salinity gradient microbial communities from Chesapeake Bay, USA - CPBay_Spr_15_0.2_DNA | ecosystem: Environmental > Aquatic > Marine > Coastal | place: USA: Chesapeake Bay... | reverse complement strand
TAGATTTCTTAGATGGAAAAATTAAAGAGAGAAATGAACTTGAAAAGAGGTATCTTAGACAATGGAATAAAAAATTTAGAAACCGTTTGCGGGCGGGTCATTTTATTGCATGGCTATTTCGAAACATTTGGTTGTCTGGAGTTTTGCTTGAACTATTAAAAAGAGCTCCATTTTTATTGCCAATGATTATTAAACAGACCCACGGGAAATTAATGAAGCTATAATGGAATTCTTTATCAATACGCAAATCAGAACCGATAAAGAAGAATTGATGGATGATTTTTCTATCGGAGGAGAACTTTTAAAAGACACTTTAAATAAATTAGAAAAAATTAATCGTTGGTTGGGTGGTAATCGCGTTAGCATCAACGCCTTAAAATTTATTTTAAAAGATCATCCAAAAGAAATAGAATTAAAGATAGTAGATATCGGGTGTGGTCATGGAGACATTTTAAGAGATGTGGCCAAATTTGGAAGGGAAAAAGGCTATTCAATGAAGCTAATCGGCATTGATGCGAACCCATCAGCTATTAACTATGCCAATGAACTCTCCTTGCAATATCCAGAATTAAGTTTTGTTTCTGAAGATATATTTTCGGAAAACTTTAAAAAACGAGAGTTCGATATTGTGATGTCAACGCTTTTTTTGCATCATTTTAAAGAAGAACAATTGGTGTCTTTTTTAAGAAACACATTAGATCAGACAAAAATAGGCATCGTGGTTAATGATTTGCACCGGCACAGGTTGGCCTATTATTTATTTATGTTGCTTTCTATTTTTATAAAGAATAGAATGATTGTGAATGATGGTTTGATTTCTGTTTTGCGCGGTTTTAAACGAAAGGATTTAATACGAATTTCCCAAAAATTGAAAGTACAGCCTCAAATCACTTGGAAATGGGCTTTTCGATATCAATGGATAATTAAAAAATAAGATGGAAGTAAAAATAATTTCTGTAGCGAAACAATTACCTACCTATTATCGGGAAACCAAGGATATAATTCCTTTTGTAAAATTATGGATGCAAGATCAAGAAGAGCGATTTCAGCGAAAAGTGATTAAGCTTTTTGAAGGAGCAGGAGTTGATAAACGCTATTCAATTATGTCTCCAGAAGAGGTTTTTACAGCTACATCTTTCGAGGAAAAGAACAACATTTATGCTAGAGAAGTCGTAAAACTAGCAGAAAAATCTTTGCAAAAATCTTTAGTGAAGGCCAACTTAAAAGCGAAAGACATTGATTATATCATTACGGTTAGTTGTACCGGAATCATGATTCCGTCTATGGATGCTTATTTGATAAATTCACTTCAAATGAAACAAGACATTGTTCGTTTACCGGTTACTGAAATGGGTTGTGCAGCGGGTGTCTCAGGAATTATTTATGCAAAGAATTTTTTAAAAGCGAATCCTAATAAAAGAGCAGTAGTCATTGCAGTCGAGGCTCCTACAGCAACTTTTCAACTAAGCGATTATAGCATGACTAACATTGTAAGTGCTGCTATTTTTGGAGATGGGGCGTCGAGCGTAATTCTCTCTTCCTATCTTGAAGATGAGGGGCCAAAAATTGTAGATGAGGCCATGTATCATTTTTACGACGCCACCTCAATGATGGGTTTTAACTTGGTTAATACAGGGTTGCAAATGATTTTAGATAAGGAGGTTCCTCAAAAAATCGCTGACCATTTCCCAATGATAATTAACCCATTTTTAGAAAGAAATGAGTTAAAGATTGAAGATATTCATCATTTAATATTTCATCCAGGCGGGAAAAAAATTGTGCAAACGGTAGAAGATTTGTTTGGGGTTTTAGGGAAAAACATTGATGACACAAAAGAGGTTTTGCGTATGTATGGCAATATGTCTAGCGCAACCGTTTTGTATGTACTAGAGCGGTTTATGGATCGTAACCCAGCAAAAGGAGAAAAGGCCTTGATGTTGAGTTTTGGCCCAGGTTTTTCAGCACAAAGAATTTTGTTAGAATGGTAAAAAAGTCAAAATATGGACTATGAAGATATCATAAAAAAATTGCCTTATACCCAACCCTTTTTGTTTGTCGATGAACTTTTAGAGGTATCTGAAAAAGGCTGCACAGGAACGTATACCTATAGGGCAAACGAATTTTTCTATAAGGGGCATTTTAAAGATAATCCGATAACTCCAGGGGTTATTTTAACAGAAACTATGGCCCAAATTGGATTGGTATGTTTGGGGGTTTATTTATTAAAAGAAGAACTTTTAAAAGGAGGAATGCCTCAAATAGCTCTAAGCTCAAATCACATGGATTTTTATCTACCGGTTTATCCAGAGGAAAAAGTAACTGTAATTTCTGAGAAAGAATATTTTAGATTTAACAAGTTAAAATGCCATATAAAAATGTTGAATAGCAATCAAGAGTTGGTTTGCAAGGGAGTTATTTCTGGAATGATTATTACAAAATAATAATGAGTTCAGCCAACATAAGAAATAGAGTTGTCATTACGGGTATGGGTGTGGTTGCACCCAATGGAGTTGGTTTGGCCTCTTTTACGGATTCTATAAAAAAAGGAGTCTCGGGAATTCGCTTTTTTCAAGAGTTAGAAGACAAAGGTTTTTCTTGCTGCATTGGAGGTATTCCAGAGGTTTCTGAGGAGAAAAAAGCTGAATATTTGAGCCCATTACAACTCCGAGGATTTAATAGCACCTCCATTTTATATGGATGCATGGCAGGGATAGATGCATGGAGAGATGCGGGTTTTGTGGTTGATGAAAACTCTACTCTTGACTATGATACGGGATTAATTTTTGGAACAGGTACTTCAGGAATTGAAAAATTTAGAGAAGCAATTTACCAAATTGACAACCAAAATGTACGACGTTTAGGAAGCACCTCTGTAGTTCAGACCATGGCCAGTGGAATCTCTGCCTATTTAGGCGGAATGTTGGGCTTGGGTAACCAAATAACGACAAATTCATCAGCTTGTACCACCGGAACAGAAGCTCTGTTAATGGGTTTTGAACGCATCAAGAATGGCAAAGCCAAACGCATGTTAGTGGGAAGCTCTAGTGATAGTAGTTTATATACTTGGGGTGGTTTTGATGCCATGAGAGTGATGAGCTATAAACACAATAAGAGCCCAGAAAAAGGCTCAAGGCCCATGAGTGAAACAGCATCGGGCTTTGTTCCTGGAAGTGGTGCAGGAGCTTTGGTTTTAGAATCCTTAGAAAGTGCTTTGGAAAGAAAAGCGAATATTTATGCCGAGGTTTTGGGGGGTAATATTAATTCTGGAGGGCAAAGAAATGGAGGAACCCTAACAGCACCCAATGCAGAAGCGGTTCAAAAATGCATTGTTGATGCACTTGTAGATGCAAATATTGATGGGACAGAAATAGATGCCATTAACGGACATTTAACAGCAACCTCTAAAGATAGTTTAGAAATTGAAAATTGGACAAAAGCTTTACAAAGAAGTGGAGTTGATTTTCCGTACATTAATTCATTAAAATCTATGGTGGGACATTGCTTGGCGGCTTCTGGAGCCATAGAAAGCGTTGCTGCAGTGCTTCAGATAAAAGAACAGTTTGTCTTTCCAAATATAAATTGTGAAGATGTCCATCCAGAGATTTCTAAACTAATTGACGATAGTAAAATTCCAGTGAAAGCCATTTATAATAATAATTTTAATATCATAGCAAAAGCAAGTTTTGGTTTTGGTGATGTAAATGCTTGTGTTATCTTTAAAAGATATTTAGAATAAAGGAGATAACTTGTTGTTTTTGCGTACAAATTGAGAAATATACCTAGATGAAAAAAGAAGAAATTATTACAAAATTAACGACCATTGTTAAGCCCTATGTTCAAAACGAGGAAGCTTTTAGCAAGCTAACAGAGGATACAGATTTTATTAAAGACCTTGAAATAAATTCTGCAAATTTGGTAGACATTGTTTTGGATGTAGAAGATGAATTTAGCATACATATTGACAATGATTCTATGGATAAAATGTTGTCTGTTAAGGCAGTGGTCGCCATCATTCAAGAAAAAAGGGCCGGTGCATGATTGGCAATGACATTATAGATTTAAACTTAGCCCGAAAAGATAGTAATTGGCAGCGCAAAGGGTTTTTAGAAAAGCAATTTTCAAAACAAGAGCAAGATGCAATACAATCTGCTCGTAATTCTTTTTTAAAAGTTTGGTTGTTTTGGTCCATGAAAGAAGCTGTTTACAAAATTTATACACAAAAAGCCCAACAACGATTTTTCGCACCATTAAAATTCGAATGTTTTTTAACAAATGAAAACCAAGGCTATGTGTGCTTTGAAGAACAAACCTTTTTTACGACAAGTTGCATAAACGAAAATTATTTATACACCTTTGCTTCTGAAAATGAAGCTGAAGTTACATCAACTATTTGTGCTCCAAATCAAATAGAGAAAAGGATTAAAAAGAGCATTGAAAAAAGAACTGGAATCAAAGTTGCAGATCTAGTAAAAAAGAAAGATTTGATTGGCGCCCCTCAATTTTTCTTTCAAGAAAAGTTAGTTACCCGGTCATGTACAATTACCCATCACGGCAACTATGGAGCTTTTGCTTTTGTATTATAGGATTGAAAATAAATATTTAAAAAGCTATCTTTACTCATATGAGAACGCGATTTCTTTTATTGATCCTTTTAACTTTACCTTTTTTAGGGAGTGCTCAAGACTGGATTCAAGACGATTCTAAAACGGAAGTTACCTTTAAAATATTGAAAATGGGACTTAATGTTGATGGCCAGATTAACAAAGTTGAGATTAACAGCAATTTGGACATAAACAATTTGCAAACAAGTTTTATCAAAGCAACACTGCAAGTCATTTCTTTAAAAACAGGTGCAGAGGCAAGAGACAAACATTTATATACCAACGAATTTTTTAATGAACCGGCCCATAAAACTATTCGATTTACTTCTTCAAAGATTACTAAAGGAAAAAATGGCTACTATGAGATGGAAGGTCTATTACGTATAAAAAAAACAATTAAACAAATCACGATACCAATTGCAATTTCGCAAACCAAAAAATAAACTAGAAATCAATGCTGAATTTGAGCTTGATAGAATGGATTTTGATGTTGGAGTCGCATATTTAATTTTGTCTAAAAAGGTTAAAATTAAGGTTCGGTATGTTGCTGAAAAACCCTAAAACTCTTCTAATAGGTGTCTATTAAATTAGAATTATATCAACAATGTCTTCAGAAAATGACAGCAAAAATTGAAGCAAGTAGTAAGGCTTTTCAATCGCTGCAAGAAAGTTTATTGTCTGAAACAAAAAGCTCCGCAGGCGATAAACACGAAACAGGGAGAGCCATGTTGCAAATTGAAATTGAAAAGGCTGGAAATCAATTGTACGCACTTCAAGAGATGAAAACGGTACTGCAGAAAATAGATCCCTCCTTGACAAGTGATAAAGCGCATCTTGGGAGTGTTGTTTATACGAATCGAGCTCACTATTATTTGAGTATATCAGCAGGAGAATTAGAAATTGAGGGTACTGTATTTTATGCAGTTTCAGCAGTATCTCCCATCGGTAAATTACTTTTGGGAAAGCAGAAAAATGATCAGTTTTCTTTTGGAGGAAACAATTTTAAAATCTTGTCCGTTTTATAAAATGCAGTGCTATTTTTTAATTTCTAGAAAGACCTCTAGTCCTTGGGGTAATGCAGACTCGTTTTTTATAAAGAGAATTTGATTTAAACAATCCACTTCGATTACCCAATAAAAGCCTTTAAAAAAGGAGCGTTTCACAACACCCTTAAGCTCTGATTTTTCGATAAAGCAAAGTTCGTGTGGATATAGTAACAAGTCTTGTCCATTATAGCTTAGTTCGTTTACATCATCAAATAAGGCTGCAATATATTTGCTTTTTGGCTGCGAATAAATAGCCATTGGTGTACCATTCTCTATAATTTGATGATCTCTAAGAACAATTAGATTATCTGCAAAGGAAAGTGCATCCGTGCCATCATGGGTAGCAATGATACAGGTAATGTTTTTTTCTTTCAAATAGTGAAACAAATTCCTCCTTAAAGAATTGCGTTTGAAGTTATCAATCTGTCCAAAGGGCTCATCGAGCAACAATAATTCTGGCTCTTTGGCTAAGGCACGTGCTATCGCAACCCGTTGTTGTTGTCCACCACTTAAGTTTTTTACTTTAATATGGGCGAAGTCAGACATTTCAATCATCTCTAATAACTCCTTGGTTCTAACTTCTTTTTCTTCAGGATAAAAACGAGATAAAAATTTACCTATGTTTTCAGACACCGTGGTAAAAGGCATTAAATCAAAGTCTTGAGCAACATGCTTGATAAATGGCATCCCAGGAACAAGATGATACTCAGGCCCTAAAATGGGCTGGTCCTTCCAGGAAATGTTTCCTTTGTTCGTATCCAGTAAACCATAAATAAGTTTTAATAAGGTAGATTTTCCACAACCACTTTCACCCATCACACATAAAACCGCTCCCTCATTCAAAGAAAAATCAATGCCTTGAAGGGTTTTTATTGATGCTGTGTACTGAAATGAAACTGCCTCTACTTTTAACATAAAAAAACCACGAACTCTTTTTGAAGTTCGTGGCTAAATTAAATATTTATGTTTTTAAAAAGTTGTTTTTTACCTTTTAAAAAATAAAACTTACCAAATTCTAACTCGATCTTTTGGATCTAAATACATTTTGTCGTTTTCAGTAATATCAAACGCCTTGTAGAATTCGTCAATGTTTTGTAATGGCATATACGCTCGGTATTGTCCCGGAGAATGTGGATCTGTTTTAATTAGATTTTTTAGAGCCGCATCTCTGGTTTTGGTTCTCCAAACAGTTCCCCATGACATAAAGAAACGCTGTTCTGGAGTAAAGCCATCAATTTTATCTGGTCTTCCATTTTTTTCATAAAAAATCTGCAATCCTGCATAAGAAGCTTTTAGACCTCCTAAATCTCCAATATTCTCTCCTAAGGTAAAATCACCATTTAATTTCACGTCATCAATAGCAACTACATTGCTATATTGAGCACTTAATTGTTTTCCTAAGGCGGTAAATTTTTCTAAATCTTCTGGAGTCCACCAGTTTCTTAAGTTACCATCTCCATCAAATCGAGAACCTGAATCATCAAAACTATGAGAGATTTCATGACCAATTACAGCACCCATTCCACCGTAATTTACGGCTTCATCGGCTAAATAGTTGTAAAAAGGAGGTTGTAAAATAGCTGCTGGAAATACGATTTCATTATTCACAGGATTGAAATATGCATTCACAGTTTGTGGGTTCATTCCCCACTCTGTTCTATCCACTGGTTTTCCTAACTTATCAATGTTTTCTTGAAATCTCCATTTTGAAACATTCATGGTGTTGTCAAAGTAGGTACCACCTTCATTGATATTTTTAATTTGCAAAGCCGAATAGTCTTTCCATTTATCTGGATAGGCAATTTTCACATTCAGTTTGTGCAGTTTTTCCAAAGCTTTCTTTTTGGTTTCATCACTCATCCACTCCAAGCTGTTAATTCTATTTTCAAAGCCCAACATAACATTGGCAATCATTTCTTTGGCTTTCTCTTTAGCTTCTGGTGGGAACATTTTATCTACATATAACTTTCCTAAAGCTTCCCCAACTGCACCATTTATAGAATTCAATGCTCTTTCATTTTGAGGTAATTGTTGTTTTGCACCACGCATTTCTTTGCTGTAAAAATCCCAGCTCATTTTTTCTAAATCAGTAGTCAATCTGCTCGAAGCTCTATTAATTATACTCCAACGTAAGTACAATTTAATGTCATTAATTTTACTGTTTTTCAAAACAGTATTCATCGCCTTCATATAGTTAGGATCTGAGACAATTACTCGGTCTACATTATTTAATCCAATGCCATTTAAGTATTGAGACCAGTTAATAACAGGTGTCATTTTTGTCAATTCATCAATAGAAGCTGGATTGTATCTTTTTCGAGTATCTCTTCGCTCTTCTTTGGTCATTTGTGGCGCTGCTAAACTGTATTCTAAGTCAAATACTTTTTGAGCATTTGTTGCAGCAGTTTTTGCATCGTCTCCAAAAAATTGGAACATTTTTGCAATATGAGCGATGTATAGTTGACGCTTTTTCTTCGTGTCTTCATCTTGATCTACATAATAATCTCTAGACAGCCCTAAACCACCTGCTGAAACATAGGTAGCATACTGATCACTGTTTTTTAAATCATTAGAAATCCCTGCACCAAAAAATCCAGCACCACCTATAGGAGCAAAATTGATGAGCAATTCTTGAAGATCCTTAAGGTTTTTCAATTCGTCAATTTTAGCCAAATAAGGATTCAATGGAGCGAGACCTTGCTTGTTTCTTGCAACAGTATCCATAATGGTAGCATAATAGTTTACTGCTTTTTCTTGGTCAGAATCAATTTCATTTCCTTGAGCATCTTTAATTTTTGGAAATTCTCCTTGTTCTATGGCTTCATTCAAAATTGAAAGCACATCATCATTTGTTTTTTGACGAAGCTCATTAAAGCTTCCCCAACTAGTTTTATCAGCAGGAATTTCGGTTTTGTCTAGCCACTGACCATTTACATATCTAAAAAAGTCTTCTTTGGGTGTGGTAGAAGTATCCATATTTTCTACATCGATTCCTGGGGCTTTAGCAACAGTCTCATCCTTACAAGAAATGAGCAATGCCATAGCAGAAACAGTAGAAAACAAAACGATTTTTTTAATTGAATTTTTCATATTTAGAGGTTTGATTTGTTCTTAGAATCAAAGTTACTATAAAAAAAATAGTAAAAAAATATTTAAATCGTTGTTTTTCAAAGTTTAACAAATATTTAAATCAATATTTTTTCACTTAATCAACTGTAAAACAACAATATATGTTTTTATGACGGTTGTTGTTGTTGGGAATCCTAGAAAATATCGACTAACTTTGCGAGATTAAAATAAATAGAATGACAGAAAATTTAACAAAAGAGACCTTTCTTGAAAAGGTATTTAATTTTGAAAAAAACAAGGAATGGACTTTTGAAGGAAAAGTACCGGCGATTATTGACTTTTATGCAGATTGGTGTGGACCCTGTAAAATGATCGCTCCAATATTAGAGCAATTAAGTGAAGAATATGGAGAGGCATTAACTATTTACAAGGTTGATACAGAGGCAGAACAAGAATTAGCTGCTGCCTTTGCGATTAGAAGCATTCCTTCTATGCTGTTTTGCCCTATGGGAGAAGTTCCACAAATGGCAAATGGAGCCTTGCCAAAAGCACAGCTTGAACAAATTATAAAAGATGTTTTAAAGCTTGAAAAATAAAAAAATCCCGAGTACTACTCGGGATTTTTTCTGATATATTGTCTTGTTATTAAGCTTTCACTAAATTATTAGCAATCAAATATTCTGCAATTTGAATGGTATTGGTAGCGGCTCCTTTTCTTAAATTGTCTGCAACAATCCATAAATTGAGCGTGTTTTCTTGAGATTCATCTCGTCGAATTCTGCCCACAAAAACCTCATCTTTATCATGCGCTGTGATAGGCATTGGATAGGTATTTGTTGCCAAATCATCTTGAACAACCACTCCAGGTGTATTGTTTAAAATTTCACGCACCTCTGCTATCGTAAAATCATTTTCAAATTGAACATTCACTGCTTCAGAATGACCTCCAGCGGTTGGAATTCTTACAGCTGTTGCTGTCACAGAAAATGAATCATCACGCAATATTTTTTTAGGCTCTTTTACCAATTTCATTTCTTCTTTAGTATAGCCATTTTCTAAGAAAACATCACAATGTGGTAAAGCATTTCTACCAATTTTATGTGGATAGGCCATTTCGCCTTCGATTCCAGCCTCTTCATTATTTAATTGTTGAACTGCTTTTATACCTGTTCCGGAAACAGATTGATAGGTTGATATTACCAAGCGTTTCATTTTATATTTTGCATGCAAAGGAGCCAATGCCATGACCAATTGTATGGTAGAGCAATTCGGATTGGCAATGATCATATCATCAGCATTTAACACATCTCCATTGATCTCTGGAACGACTAATTTTTTATCAGCTTCCATCCTCCAGGCAGAAGAATTGTCAATTACTTTGGTCCCTACAGCAGCAAACTTAGGCGCCCACTCTAATGAAGTGTCTCCTCCAGCTGAAAACAAGGCGATGTCCGGTTTCATAGAAACAGCCGTAGCCAAATTAACTACAGCAAATTCTTTTCCCTTATAAGAAATTGTTTTTCCTACCGACTTTTGAGAAGCAACAGGAATCAATTCTGTTACCGGAAAATTACGTTCTGCTAAAACTTTTATCATCACCGAGCCAACCATTCCTGTGGCACCAACTACTGCTATTCTCATCAGCTTAAATTAAAATTATAAATAGAGCTGCAAATATCTTAAAAATAAAATCGATTTGAATACCGAATTCTCTTATAAATGAGCCAAAGTTTAAAAATCAGCCAATAAAATTTCTAATGTTTAAAATTAAACTTGTTTAGTTTTGTGGGGCGTACATTTCTTCTTTGAAGGCCTTCCATTTCATTAAATCACCAGTAAAGGTATATTGTTTCGATTTTTTAAAGAGTGTTGTTAGGTAGCCGACTCCACTACCCACGGCAATAAATATTGGTGTTAGTATCGCAAAACCTGCTCTGTCTAATGAGCTTCCGTTTGATTGGGTTAATCTAAACAAACCATAAAGTAAACCTCCAGAAGCACTAATTAGCACATTATGACCAGTCGTCCTTTTTGTTTTTATATAACTAATACTACTTGCATGAATTGCATGTGTTTTCTTTCCTTTTTTTAAAATGATTTCTGAATCAGTAATTTTAAAAATTGTGCCTTTGTCAATTTTATTGCCATCAAAGTCATACACTCGCACAAAAGTTTGAGAATTTTTAGGAAGTTCTTGCGCGCTTGCATTAAAGCACAATAGTAAAGTGAAAAAACATAAGATAGTTTTCATTAGGATTTGTTGTTTTAGTTAATTAGAAAAAGTCACATAAAGAAATAGACACTAAAACCGATCATTAGCTTATGTTTTTTGAAAGGTAAGCTATTTTGTTTCTTATAAATTGGAAAACCAGCTTAAAAACTTATTTTTGCACCATAATAAAATATTGTTTAACTAAAAAAGTATAGCATGCAACTGTACAATAAGTTAAGCGCCGAAGAACGCGCTGCATTAATAGATGAGGCGGGCAAAGACCGCATTACTATTTCATTCTATCAATATCACAAGATAGAAAACCCACAATTATTTAGAGACAAACTTTTTTTCGAATGGAACCAATTAGATGTTTTAGGAAGAATCTATGTTTCTTTTGAAGGAATTAACGCACAATTATCTGTGCCTTCAGAGAACTTCTTTGCATTAAAAGATCAATTAGATAGCATTTCTTTTTTAAACGGGATCCGTTTAAATGTTGCCATAGAGCAAGACAACAAATCTTTTTTAAAACTTAAAGTGAAGGTTCGAAAAAAAATTGTCGCTGATGGTTTAAAGGATGCAACTTTTGATTTTACAAACAAAGGGATTCATTTAAACGCAAAAGAGTTTAATGAAATGTTGGCCAATCCTGATACGGTTTGTGTGGACATGCGCAATCATTACGAAAGTGAAATTGGACATTTTGAAGGGGCTGTTACCCCTGATGTAGATACCTTTAGAGATTCACTAGATATTATCGAGAAAGATTTAAAAGACCATAAAGAAGATAAAAACTTACTAATGTATTGCACCGGTGGTATTCGCTGTGAAAAAGCCTCTGCCTATTATAAGCATAAAGGCTTTAAAAATGTTTATCAGTTAGAAGGAGGTATTATAGAATACACAAGACAGGTGAACCAAGAGGGCATTGAGAACAAGTTTATTGGAAAGAATTTTGTTTTTGATCACAGACGAGCAGAAAAAATATCAGACGATGTCATTGCCAATTGCCATCAATGTGGGCAACCCTGTGACACTCATACTAATTGCGCAAACGAAGGCTGTCACTTATTGTTTATTCAGTGTGATGCCTGTGCAGAAAAAATGGAAAACACCTGCTCTACGGCCTGTCAAGAAATTATTCACTTGCCTTATGAAGAACAAAAAGAATTAAGAAAAGGCAAACACGCTAGCAATAAAATTTTTAAAAAAGGCCGATCAGAAGTTTTAAGGTATAAAAACTAAAGCGGTTAACAACTCAAAAAAAGATCTCCTATTTGGAGGTTTTTTTTGTACCTAAAAACAACTTTTACTTTCCGACAGAAACCGTATATTTACAGATTAATCAGCAGATAGTTGATTTTATAAATTAGTAAGAACCCTAAAGAAGTTTTTTAGTTTTGGCCTTGTTTTTAAAAATCCAAACGAAAGAACCTCTATAAAAATAAAAAGTGTCTATGAGCTGTACAAGTTGCTCAACAAAAAAAGACGGTGTCCCAAATGGTTGTAAAAGCAATGGAAATTGTGGATCAGGAACCTGTGGCAGCGGAAGCAAATTAAATGTTTTTGACTGGTTGTCAAATATGACTTTGCCAAATGGCGAAGCCCCTTTCCATATTTTTGAAGTTCGTTTTAAAAACGGGCGCAAACATTTTTTTAAGAATACTGAAAACTTAACTTTATCTATGGGTGATGTTGTGGCCGTTGAGAGTTCATCCGGTCATGATATTGGAACGGTTTCATTGGGCGGAGAATTGGTCAAGGTTCAGTTAAAAAAGAAAAATATTGATCCGGATAGTGAAGAAGTCCTTAAAATATACAGAAAAGCCAGTCAGAAGGATATCGATCAGTGGCAAGCTGTGAGAGAGAAGGAACCTGAAACTCAAAAAAAAGGTAGAGAAATTATAAGTCGTTTAGGCTTAAAAATGAAACTTTCCGATGTAGAATACCAAGGAGATGGAAATAAAGCTACTTTTTACTATACAGCAGATGATCGAGTAGATTTTAGACAACTTATTAGAGACTTGGCAAGTGCTTTTTCGATTCGTGTTGAAATGAAACAAGTGGGTCTTCGTCAAGAAGCGGCTCGTTTAGGAGGAGTTGGTTCTTGTGGGAGAGAATTGTGTTGTTCTACATGGTTAACTGATTTCAGAAAGGTAAATACAGCTGCGGCACGTTACCAGCAATTATCTTTAAACCCCTTGAAGTTGGCAGGACAATGTGGAAAGCTAAAATGTTGTTTAAATTTTGAATTAGACACCTATTTGGATGCTTTAAAAGATTTTCCAAAACAAGATTTGGTTCTTAAAACAGAAAATGGCTTAGCCGTTTTTGTTAAAATGGATATTTTTAAAAAACTGCTATGGTACACCTATAAAGACAATAATTTTAAGTGGTATAAACTAACCCTAGAACAGGTTCATGAGATTATCGCTTTAAATAAAAACAATGAAGAGTCTGCACCTTTAGAAGAATATGAATCTGATTTGGTAGCTGAAGTTAAAATCGATTTTGAGAATGTAGTTGGACAAGACAGTTTAACCCGTTTTGACGCTCCCAAACAGAAGCGAAACAGAAATAAGAATACTAGAAATAAAAAGAATAGAGGAAAAGCGGTTGTTGAGAATTCTGCTTCAAACACGGGGGTTAAAAAGGAGTTTTCGAATAAAGGACCTAGAGAAAACACAAAGGCTTCTGGACAAAGAAAGGAAACTCAAGAGGGCAAACCAAAGCCGAGAAGGAATTTTAAAAAACCGAGGAATAAAGGTGGAAGCGAAAAAAAGACCGATTAAAAATAGTTTTTTTTTAGTGCTATTGTGTTCATTGAGTTTTTTAGCCTGTGATGAAAATAGAGTTTACGATTCTTATAGCGCTATTCCAAACAATGAGTGGAGACGTATAGACCCCATTGTGTTGCCTTTTGTAATCAATGACACCCTAACAAAAAACTCACTTTTTGTGCTTGTTAGGAATAACAATAAATTTAAATTTAATAAATTAGTGTTAATTACAGAGCTGTTAGACCCAAATGGCAAGAATATTGTAGATACCTTGGTGTGCGATATAGCAGATGCCTCAGGAAAGCTTTTAGGAAAAGGGTTTACAGAGATTAAAGAACATAAAATTTTATATAAAAAAAACCATGCGTTTCCTTTAAGTGGTGACTATATTTTATCAGTTAGACAAGAAGTGACCAATGACCAAAATGCCTTGGATGGAATTGTAGATCTTGGATTTAGAATTGAAAAAGAAAATTGAAAATGACAGAAACATCAACACCAAATTTTAAAAAATATATAAAGTGGTTTTGGCTTCTTTTTGCAGGGGGGTTTGCAGGACTTTTACTTTTGTTTTTATTGGCCTCTTGGGGCGTATTTGGGGCATTACCTAGTTTTGCTGAATTAGAAAACCCTGAAAATAACTTAGCATCAGAAATTATTTCTTCTGATGGTAAGACCCTAGGCACTTATGCCATTGAGAATAGAAAGCCCATTCAATTTAAAGATCTTCCAGAAAATTTGGTAAACGCCTTAATTGCCACTGAAGATGAACGTTTTTTTGAGCATTCAGGGATAGATTTTAGAGGATTGGCAAGAGCCATTTCTAAATTAGGAAAAGGTGGAGGAGCCAGTACAATTACACAACAATTGGCCAAAAACTTATTTACCAAAAGAGCTTCTGGTAGTGCGCCTAAAAGAATTTTACAAAAAATTAAGGAATGGGTAGTTTCTATTAAACTAGAGCGACAATACACCAAAGAAGAAATCATTGCGATGTATTTAAATAATTACGATTTTTTAAATCAAGCTGTTGGAATCCGTTCGGCTGCTCGAATTTACTTTGGAAAAGAACCCAATGAGTTGAAAATTGAAGAATCTGCAATGCTAGTTGGCATGTTAAAAAACTCCTCTTATTTTAATCCTTTGAGAAGGGAAAAAATTGTTTTTCAACGTAGAAATGTGGTCCTTAAGCAAATGACTAGAAATGCTTTTTTATCGGATGAACAGAAAGATTCGCTACAACTTTTACCCCTAGAAATTAATTATACTCCAGAAAGTCATAGTGATGGTTATGCTACTTATTTTAGAGAGTATTTGCGCGACTATTTAAAAGGCTGGGTAAAAACACATCCAAAACCAAATGGAGAAACCTATGATATTTATAGAGACGGTTTAAAAATTTATGTAACCATTGATTCTCGAATGCAAAAATATGCTGAGGACGCTGTAAAAGAACATATTTCAAATCTTCAGAACTATTTTTTTAAAGAACAGAAGTACAATAAAACGGCGCCATTTTATGATCTAGAGCCAGAACAAGTTACCATGATTTTAGAAAGAGCCATGAAAAATTCGGATCGTTGGAGAGAAATGAAAAGTGAGGGAGTTTCTGAAAATGATATTCGGGCTTCTTTCAAACGAAAAAGAAAAATGCGTGTGTTTACTTGGAAAGGTGATCGAGACACGGTAATGTCTCCGTCAGATTCTATTAAGTATTATAAGTATTTTTTACACTCAGGCCTGCTTTCTATGGAACCACAAACAGGCCATATTAAGGCATGGGTGGGAGGAATCAACAACAAGCATTTTAAATATGATCACGTAGAACAAGGAAGAAGACAGGTGGGGTCTACCTTTAAGCCTTTTGTTTACGCTACGGCAATTAACCAATTGAAATTGTCCCCTTGTGATACCTATCCGAATATTCCTTATACAATTCCGAAAGGTAAATACGGAATTCCAGAACCATGGAAACCAAGAAATTCCGGAGAAGAATATGGAGGGATTTTAACCTTAAAAGAAGCATTGGCAAAATCAGTCAATGTAATTTCTGCTCGATTAATAGACATGGTAGGGCCTAGAAACGTAGCACGACTAGCAATTTCTGCAACAGGTGCCGAAAGTGGCATACCAGAAGCACCTTCAATTGCACTAGGAACCGTGGAACTCTCCCTATATGAAATGGTCAGTGCCTATGCAATGTTTGCCAATAAAGGTTTGCGAGTAGAACCGATGATGCTCATGCGTATTGAAGATAAAAATGGGACTGTTTTGGATCAATTTACACCTACTACTAAGGAGGTATTGAGCCAAGAATCAGCCTATGTGGTCCTTGACCTTTTAAAAGGAGTTACAACAGCAGGTTCTGGGATTCGTTTGAGAACGACTTCTGATAGACCAGGCTATGTTACGGGTTATCCGTATGCTTTTGACAATCCAATTGCTGGAAAAACAGGAACCACACAAAATCATACAGATGGATGGTTTATGGGCGTTGTACCTAATTTAGCTACTGGAGTATGGACAGGAGGAGAAGACAATGCCATACATTTTAAATACATTTCTGAAGGACAAGGTGCTTCCATGTCCTTGCCATCATGGGCAATTTACATGAAAAAATTATATGCAGATCCTTCATTAAATATTAGTAAGGATGATTTTGAAAAACCAGACACACCTATTTCTATTCGTTTGGATTGTGATGATACTCCTAAAAAAGAGGACAAAAAGGCTACAGACAAACCAACGGTTAAAAAAGGAGATACAGATTTTTAATATTTAGAAAATGATAAATAAAGTAGTAAAAAACGTAACAGAAGCCTTAGAAGGCGTAGAAAGTGGAATGACCTTCATGCTAGGAGGTTTTGGTCTTTGTGGAATTCCAGAAAACTGTATTTCAGAATTGGTGCGTTTAGGTGTTACAGATTTGACTTGTATTTCGAATAACGCAGGAGTTGATGATTTTGGCCTGGGCTTGTTATTGCAAAAGCGTCAAATAAAGAAAATGATTTCATCCTATGTGGGTGAAAATGATGAATTTGAAAGACAAATGTTGTCGGGTGAGCTGGAAGTAGATTTAATACCTCAAGGTACTTTGGCAGAACGTTGTAGAGCAACAGGAGCTGGAATCCCTGCATTTTATACACCTGCTGGCTACGGAACAGAAGTGGCAGAAGGAAAGGAAACAAGAGAGTTTAATGGTAAAATGTATGTCTTAGAGCATGCTTTTAATCCACAATTTGCCTTTGTAAAAGCCTGGAAAGGAGATACTGCTGGAAATTTAATTTTTAAAGGAACTGCTCGTAATTTTAATCCGATGATGGCTATGGCGGGTAAAATAACGGTGGTTGAGGTCGAAGAATTGGTTGAGGCAGGTCAATTAGATCCAAATCAGATTCATACCCCAGGAATTTTTGTACAGCGAATTTTCCAAGGAAAAGACTATGAAAAGAGAATTGAACAAAGAACGGTAACTCCTAAATCATAGAAAATGGCATTAAATAAAGAACAAATCGCACAACGAATTGCACAGGAGTTGCAAGACAAATGGTATGTAAATTTAGGGATAGGAATTCCAACATTGGTTGCGAATTATATTCCTGAAGGAATAGAAGTGGAATTTCAATCAGAGAATGGTTTATTAGGAATGGGTCCTTTTCCAATAGAAGGAACTGAAGATGCAGATTTAATCAATGCAGGAAAACAAACCGTGACTATTTTAAATGGCGGTTCCTTATTTGATTCTGCAATGAGTTTTGCCATGATTAGAGGACAACATGTTCAGCTAACTGTTTTGGGGGCTATGGAAGTGGCAGAAAACGGTGATATCGCCAATTGGAAGATTCCAAACAGAATGGTAAAAGGTATGGGAGGAGCGATGGATTTGGTGGCCTCTGCAGAGAATATCATTGTTGCCATGATGCATACGAATAAAAGAGGTGAATCTAAAATACTAAAGGCATGTACGCTTCCATTAACAGGAGTGGGTTGTGTAAAAAAAGTAGTGACAGATTTGGCTGTACTCGAAATTAAAAACGGAGCTTTTCATTTGTTAGAAAGAGCTCCTGGAGTTTCTGTGGAAGAGATTCAAAAGGCAACTGAAGGTACCTTAGTTGTTCATGGAGAGATTCCAGAAATGAAATTTTAAATTGATTTAAATGAACTATTTGGCCAAAAGACCTTTTATTGTATTATTTATTTTAATTTTTTCAATAAGCCTGTTGTTGGAATATCTTTTTCAGCTCGAAAATGGAGTTTTAAGAGCAGCTCTTGCTGCAAGTTTAGCAGTACTATTGTCTCCAAGAAAAAAGCGGATTCAAACCCAAACGGGAAAGAAAACTCAAATTACCTGGATATTCCTTAAAAAACCAATTTTCTTAGATTCTTAGTATGAAGATCATTTCTTATAATGTAAACGGTATTAGAGCGGCCTTAAAAAAAGGGTTTATAGATTGGCTAACAGCGGCAAATCCAGATGTTCTGTGCTTGCAAGAAACAAAAGCGCATAAAGATCAGCTTGACCTTTCGGAATTTGAAGCAGCAGGATACCCTTATACGTATTGGTTTTCTGCTCAAAAAAAAGGCTATTCTTCGGTAGCGATTTTTTGTAAAAATGAACCGAAACACATAGCTTATGGAACCGGAATTGAATCTATGGATTTTGAAGGACGAAATCTACGAGTAGATTTTGATGAAGTATCCATCATGAGTTTGTATTTACCTTCTGGAACCAATGATGACCGTCTTAATTTTAAGTTCAACTATATGGATGAATTTCAAGAGTATGTCAATCAATTAAAACGAGAATTGCCTAATTTGGTCATTTGTGGTGATTATAATATTTGTCATGAAGAAATAGACATTCACAATCCAAAAATGAAAGGTGTTTCTGGATTTTTACCTGAAGAACGGGAATGGATTGGCAATTTTATTGATAGCGG
>Ga0129324_10001036_pt1 | contig 18669 bp, 16 predicted proteins | sample CPBDNA_7_FD_96879 | JGI IMG/M metagenome (GOLD analysis project Ga0129324, IMG submission 96879) | Freshwater to marine salinity gradient microbial communities from Chesapeake Bay, USA - CPBay_Spr_15_0.2_DNA | ecosystem: Environmental > Aquatic > Marine > Coastal | place: USA: Chesapeake Bay... | reverse complement strand
TTCACCAGCATTTACATACAGTGTTGGATTGTCTGTAGTTCCATTATGATCTGATCTATAAGCAGACGTGCCGTTAGGTGTCATAACATGAACTGTTTTAGCAGGATATGCCATATCATGAACATCTAAATCAGCAAGCGCAACTTCAGTTAATCCCGATAATGTTGAACCGCCTGATTGCGAAACCCAATCATAATCAGATCCTGTCCAACTTAATACTTCATTGGTTCCTGCGCCGCTTGTATTTAAGTGTGCATCGACATCAGCATTAGCATATGTTCCTGGAGCAGCAACACTTAAAACGCCGCCACTGGCAGTGACATTAGTACCTGCGATTGCTGCTATAAAATCTGCAACAGATTCTTTCTTTGTTATAGAAGAATCATCAGCATCAATAAATGCAATACTATCAGCAGCAACAGCAATAACTCCTGCATTAGCGCTATTTAAATTAATTGTGTTTGATGATCCACCACCTGTTGAAGATATCGTAATTGTATCAGTAGATGCATTTGCAGTAAGAGTAATATTAGATCCTGCAGTAAAATTTAAAGTATCAGCTGTACTATCAGCAACGATATTAACACCGCCAACCGCAATTGTTCCAAACGTATTTGCAGATGAGCCACCGCCGCCTTGTGCGTCTAGGTTAACCCACGCCGAACCATTATAAGTTAATACTTGGTTTGATTCTGGGCTTGAAATAGTAACATCAGTAAGATCGTTAATTGCTGCTGGTATTGCTGACTCGGATTCCCAAGTATAAGTTCCATCACCGACCGTCTTAAGAACAAGGCCTACGGTGTTTGCAGAATTGGCTTCATTTGTTACATTGACTTTATAAGCAGTTAAATTTAATGGGTCAGTATAGTTTAATATATCACCGGCTGAATTATCAGATAGTAACGCCCTCCATGAACCATGCGCGTAATAAACAGATCCAGTGTCATGTGCATGTGCTATAGCGCCATGATATGTTGAGGGCGACACTGCATCGACTAATGCTTTGGTATCATATAAGAAAGATACTTTGTGTGGTTTGCCATTCAGATCAAGCGCACCGTTAATATCGAATAAATCAATTGGGTTCTGCGAATTACCCAATGCGTTGTAAACTTCATTAAAGTTATCGTTTACTCTGTCGAATGCAGTTCGTAACGGATCGCCTGTGCCGTCATTTGCAGTTGTTCCGATATTAATTACTTGTTTTGTCATGGTTTTATCCTAAGAGAATCTTTATTTTAAATATTTATTATACTGGTTCATGATCAGCAGTCACAAAGCTGCTATCAACTGTAAAGTTTGTTACCGATGCATTAAGTATATCGACATCTGCAATATCGAATGGTGACCCGCCTGTTGTATCATTAAACAATCTTAAGAACCTTGGTTTGATTGTTCCACCAACATAAGCTTTAAATATAAAGTCACCAAACAGTTTAGTACCTGCCAAGTGAACATTTTGTTTTAATAGTTCTTCATATTCACCAAGAGGTAACGATGATTTAATTTGATAGGAATACTCTTGGAAATAATCACTATCCTGTACTCTTGCACCAGAGTCATAATATTCCTGATCATAAATGTTAGTTACTTCGTCAGTTACCCAGATTATATTTTTCTGGCCACTATACCAACTTTTTGTTTGTAAATTAGGCGCAATGATATCGTTCCATCTTGCAACAGATGCAGGAAGCGCCGTATCGACGACAGGCAATTTGCCAAATTCCAAAGCATCTGCAGAAGTAATACTGCCATCCTTATTAATATCACCATACTGAAAACCATCTGATGCAACGCTCCTTAGCCAATTTTCAAATTCTGGTGCTAAACCAGGAACCGCATTAATAGGATCGGAATTAGCCGCAATGGCCAGTACAGCCAAAGTAAAATTATCATTAGGTAATATTGTTTCTGAAAAAGTTACACTGTTTTGAATGAATCCACTTAAGTGAGAATTTTCACCAGCCCAATATCCTGCAGTAACACCCTGCTTATCTGCACCAATCCAACCTTCAGCAATAATGTTACCATCATCATCGACCAAATGGCCTTTACCATTTGAAAAGGTTGCTGGTTTTCCATAATCAACATACCCAAATCCTGAAGATAATATACTAACAGTTTCAACTCTACCTCGCGAAAATAGCGTCTCAGCATCCACATTAGAGTTTTCACCAAATACCTTACTATTTACAGAATAATCTGATGATACACCGGCAACCAATTTATCAGAACTTATAGACCCTTCACGTTTAATTGCACTTCCGTCAAATCCATAATAGTTGTATGGAATTACCGTAATGAACCCACCGACTTGATTCACATCTAACACACGACCGCGAATTGCCCTTGAGCTTACTTCTATAATGTAATCTCCAATTGAAAAACTACCAGCATCACCAGCATCAGTAAATCTTATAATTTGATTTCTGCGCTTAAAAGCATTCATTACATTATCTTGAACTGCAACGAATACATCATTTCTATATTCGGACCCAGGGTTAATATTTTCAAAGCCAGCAATTTCACCGATTATTAAATCTTGAATATCAAAAGCTGTATCTAATGTAGTACTTAAATTAACTGGTGAAGCTGTTCCTGAAAAAGGAGCGTTACTTTCATAATCACTTATATTAAGTACTGTTCCTAAATGTGGAGTTATAACATCTGTAATAACAGAAGCAACTGATTGATTAATTAATGCACTAACTTTAACATCAGCTGAATCAGATGTATCTGGAAATAATGGCCCTGGTGAACTGTCATTTCTTGCGGTTACTTCATTACCACTAGAGGCAACTGTAATAGTAAGCTCGTTTGAACCTCTTACTGTTGTTATAATACTGCTCGCGTTGAAAGCATCAGTACTTTCCATAAGCATACCAACAGCACTAGCATTTTGCCCTATGACAATTCCTGAGTTTCCATTCTGATCTTGTAGTGTTTCGTATTTTACAAAACCTAAGTTATAACCAGTCTCACCATTATTTGTAATAATTGATTGATTAGAAACCAAAAGTCTTGTATTATTTAATTGATAACCATATCCGCCATCAAGTAAAGTATATGATATCTTACCAGTAATTTCATCTGATACTGATGTGACAACACCTTTACCTGATCTACCATCTTTTTGTTTAATGTTATATACTGAACCAACCTCGATTCCAGTTTGGCCTTTTGTTTCACTATCAATAATAAAGCTTGAAAGAGAACCATTGGTTTGACCAAAGTTAACTAACTCTCCACCAATAACAGTATATAAAAAATCAAACTTAGTAAAGTTTCCTTTTATGTCATCGAGATATACGACAGCAGTTTTAATACCATTTAAAATAAAGAAGTTAACGGATCTTACGGCAGCCTTTGCATTAGATGAGGATCCAGTAATATTACGAGATAGTAAATCATAATAAGTATATTGTTTGCCAGTCTTTGATGTAAACTGTCCATCATTTGGAAACATTTGTAAGTATACGCCTTGCCTCCACTTACTGTCAGAAATCTTTGCCATTTTTTCAGAAGGATAAACAATTTCAATATCAAATTCCTGATAAAAAATGCCAAAGAATAATTCTATACCTCTCTTAGTGCCTTTTGCTCTATATAAATCAAGAATATTTTTAACAATAAACTTTACCATGTCAGCCTTAAGAGGAAGGCCATCTAGGAATTTATTTTTAAAGAATATAATCATACTATCAAGAGTAGTATCAATATCCCTATGTTCAAACATTCTTCGCTGATTGTATATTGATTGATTTGTTTGTGTTTCACAAAACTTATAATAGTCTTCAACTAATTGCACAAGCTCAGGACCATTCTCACGATATATCGCGGGAAATTGCTGCTTAATAAAAAGCGATAGATTCTTTTCTATATCACCCTGAGGCATATCTTCTCTCTCTTGTTTTTAAGATGTTGTAGTAGAGTTAGGCGGATTTGTTGCTGACGACGTTGCTACAGGAGCCTTAAACTCTTCTAAATCCATTGTTACTTTAACGTCGGTATCTCTTACAATAAACACGCGACCTTTTGGCGCTTTAACATCTTTTTCTTTTGTGTTTGCAGTAATCTTAATTGCTGCTCCAGTGAACGCTTCAACATTAAAGTTTGTTAATTTAACTAAGCCTGTTGTGTAATCGACCGTGCCTGCAGTAGGATTCGTAATCTGTGGATTGGATACTTCGTCAGTAACAAGCATTATGTTTCCATCGCCATCGTCTTGCATAAATACACAGGTACCTTTAATATCAAAAGTACTTGACTTAATAGAAGGCTTAAAGTTTGTAAATCCGTTTGTGCTCTTATATGGATATGGTTTAACCAATTCAGCTTCAAACTTAAACGTCGGATTTGTATTAAAATTAACAGGCGGCGAATATTCAATAATAGGTGTAATGGTGATTTCATTACTTTCAATACCGGTATCTAATCCATCAACAATACTAGAAAGTTTTGATACTCTTAATGTCTTATTGAAATCTTCAAGGTTAGCAGACGAATAATTTGCAACCGCCGTTCTTACCAAAGCCTCAAGATCAGCCGCAGTCTTTTCGGTAGTCTTTCTAGTATACTTTACTGCAACTGATATATCAGCATACACAAAGCCAGTTTGTACAAATATAGGTTCTATTCCTAGTGGACTTCTTTCATTTAAATATGAGATATAAGAATTTGATAATGTGGACGAAACAATTTCTGTGCTACCATTTAAGAAAACAGAAATTGCTACTCTTCCATATTGAGGTGGATCTAATTGTTCCCCACCATAAGCTGATACAGCAGTAATTTCTGGAAATGCCTGCTTTAATAATATTTCGTAGTCATTTGTAGTAATTGCACGCTCTTGAATTTGTAATGCTTTAGGAGCAAAGTATCTAATGCTTTCTAATGATTCACGTTCAATGCCACCTGACGCCGCCGATGTTGTAGTAACAGCAATAGTTGAACCTTCCCTAAAGGATGAAGTAAAACTAGATGCGCCGTTAGGCTCGGCGCCAGAACAAATTCTATATCGTACTCTTACATCTTCAAATTCTTCTGGTTGTTCACCAAATTGGTTTTTACCGAAATAAATGGCATACTTGTCATCTAGATATGCCTCAACATAAAATACTTTATCTGTTGGTTTAACACCGAAGATTGTGTTTGCCCTTACAAAGATATTCTGATCATCAGTTTCTTCAGCATCAACAAACACAACAAGCGAGTCGGTATCTACTTCATTGTTTGTTAAATTAACTCTAAGAATACCATCTGAATCTACAATAAACCCTTCTTTTTGAAAACTTGCTAATATTTCGCCTTCAAAGATTTCAACACCTTCCGCTGTATAAATCCCGGGAGCGGTTCTTCTTGCAGTGTATGATTCATTTGTTACAAAGTTATAACTTTCACCTTGATATGTTGCTGAAAACGATGCATACGTAGGAATTGTAATAGTTGAATCAGTTGCATCATTATCTGTAATAGTAACAGTGACAATTGCCTTTGCTGATTTACGAGATCTTGGAAGATAGTTTAATTCTTTTGCATGGGAAACAATTGAATTCTTAAGGACGGCAGAATCAAGAAACATTTCGTTAATTGCCATATTAGTATAGAAGTTATTTTGATAACTATTAAACGCAAGTACATCAAGAAGAACACTCAGGTTCGACCCTTCAAAGTTATAATCCTTGAATTGTGTTTGCGTTTGTAAATACAGCCTTAACTGTGCCTTGATGCTATCAAAGTCAAGTTCTGTAATTGGAGTCTTTGGATTTGCCATCTCTATCTATTCCTTTGTAAAATAACATCTAACTGAATTGGTTGCTCTGCATTACGAACATAAAAAGTAATTCTAACAGAAACATTTGCCGTATCTAAATCGCCTGAAACTAATACGTCTAATAACTCTGCCCGAGGTTCATATGTTTCAATTGTAGATGTTACTCTATCTTTAATTAATTTGAGTGTTCCTGGTGTCATGTTTTCAAAAAGCATTGCTCTTATATTGCCACCCAAGTTAGGCTGCATCAAACGTTCGCCGCGATCTGTAAGAATAAGATTCTTTATTGCATCTTTAACTGCATCTTCATCTTTAAGCAACGTAATATCTTTCGAGACCGGGCTCATGAACAAGTCTTTTCTAAAGTCAGCATTTAAACTAATCTTTTTCTTTGTCGGTGATATAAATGTTGCTATTGACATTAAATTATTTCTCTTATATCTAAATGAATGAAATCATCGTATTCTTTAACATACTTAAACCCGTTTAACAATGCATCTTCTATAAATTTTGCAGGATCTGACATATCCTTCTTAACATCAACTACAAGACCACTTAAATGAGAATTTTCTTCATTGCCTTCCATCTTCTTATTATAGGCTTTACTTACCCAACCGTCGGTTATTATAATCTTAGAGCCGGTCAGCTTCTGTACTCTCTTTAAATAAACTTTAACATCAAGATCAACGCGAGTATATGCATATATTCCAATACCATCCTTTTCGTCAAAGCTATCTCCTTCAACTCCAAAGACTGGGTCTATTCCTTTAAATACTTTACCACACCTTGGAAGATCTTTATAATCTTTAGCAGTAATGGGAACAACATTAACTGGTGGCTTACCCGTATTTGTAATCGCTTTTCCTGAAGGCTTAGTCCATTGGCCTTCTAATCTATTTATTACCTCTTGCCTAGTAGTTGGAGAATACCGTATAGCGCCAGCTGCTATAGCACTTCCAGTTGCTTGGTTGGATATACTCTTAAGCCTACTTACAATTTGTCCATATCTATTTGCATAATTATCAAGCGGCGATTTAATATCTTTTATTAGCGCTTCTATACTTCCAGCCATTGCACATACTCTTGATATTAAAAACTGTATTTCTTCAATCCCAGGACTTTCAAATAAACTAATTGCGTAATCAATTAAACCTAATACTTTATCTTTAACGCTTTTCTTATTTTCATCTGTGAAGAATGCACACATTTGTTCGCGTGTTGTCATAATACCTTTTACAACAGACTTGTCTAAAAATGTTTCAAAGTCTTCGGTAATCTTACTAGGATCAAAATTTTCAATCATATCTTGTACTTCTTCAAAAATTTTGTTAATTACCTCCTCAATCTTTTTCTTTATTTCTCTAACAAGTTGCTCGATTACACCTTTTACTGTTAAATCCTTTAGACCATCATATGTTCTTACTTTGTCAACAAAATCAAATATATCAGTAACAATACCTTCTACAACTCCAATTAAATCAAAGAATGCATCTATTGAGGCAAAGACAGAATCAAACTTGTCACAAAATCCGCCAAGGATACTTGAACTAAAATCATTCTTATAATAGGCGTCTAAGTTTCTTGCTAACTTTTTGTTGTCGCTTTCTTCTGTAAATCCTGATGGAGTATAATTGTATGCTTTAAGAAAATCCGCCGTTTCAAGATTAGATATTGGTCCTCTAGTCCATCTTGCGTCTAAGTCTGGATAATCTGTAAGATCTCCAATTTGTTGTCTAAGTAAACCGTTTAAATAATCCGTAGCAGTATATATTCCGTCTCCATATCTATTCCTTGCTACTATAAGAGGATTTGTTGCGGCATCAGCAAGAATACTACTAGCAAGATCATCCGCAATTGCATCAATTTGTGCAAGCGTAAATCTACCTTCAGCATCAGTCACATTTAATTTTGTGAGAGCTAATTTGTTTATAGTTGTTTGATCATCTCTGTCAATACATTCGCCCGTCAAAATATTTCTCCTTTAGCACTATCATCAGTTGGGGATAAGAATCCGCCTGCCCAACCCAAAGAGAAGTAACCTCGAGGCATAATAGACGTTGATTTAGCCGGCGGTTCAGGCATAGCAACTTGCACCATACCCCAAGCTCCAGTACCAATAGGATCAAATTCAGTAAATAACGCAAATGGGCTTGTTAATACTTTAGTAAAGAATTCCGGACTATTTCCTGTAGGATACGCCCAACCCGAAGAAAATCCTGGAAGGGGTAATGCAATTGGAGTACTAACCGCCGGGAGTGTAAGTACAGGCAATGTTGGTATAGCAACTGTTGGAGGTGTAGGTAGTGCTATGGCGCGAATTGAAAGAGGGTTAGTAGCATTTGGAACACAAGGACTACCTGGTGCAGAACTAATAGGCAGAGGCGCCGCTAGATTTACAGCATTAACGGCCGATGAGTTAATAGTAGTAGCAGCCAAAGTAGTTATTGCAGCACCTGTTGCATTCAGTCCAGTGAACGTACCCACTCCACCGTTTACAACACTTGCATTCCATATTCCACTAAAGGATCCTGTTGCCGAAAGGATATGCACGGCAGGCGTGGTTAAGCTCCAGCCAGGCAGCCCCACCGACCCAGAAAGCGGCGATGGAGGAACTAAACCACTTGCTAGGTTAACTATATTGGATGCAACGTTATGTATGTCCATAAGGCTTGTAAACTTGATACTCTTATTAGAATATACATCATAACTTAATAACGCAGTGTTCTTTATATTTTGAGAAACAAAGTTTAATTGATTCGTTGCTTCAAACTGTATTTCTTTTTTGCCCATAAGTGTCATGACGCCAACGTTTGCTTCAACTTTAACATCGGCACCACGAATTTGAACTTGGTCACCACCACTTATATTCATTTGCCCACCAGCAGAAATATAGCTTGTGCCATGAACTAGTAATTTATAATCGCCTTCAATTTCTTCTGTCTTATTACCTTTAACATAAACATGAGCATTGCCATTAATTGTAACAACTTGATGACCTGACGATTCATGCTTTGTTCCAATATTAATTTCATAGCGATCTCCTTGGGCTTTTTCTTTAACAGCACCTACAGAATCTATTTCAATATAAGAACCAGATCTATGATGAATTGTAATACGTTCAGCACCAGGAGAATCATCTAATTCTATACTATGATTTGCTGTTTTTATAACTTTATTGTACGGATACTTTGCTGCATAAGATGGAGGCGGCTCTGCCCACGTATCGTCTGACTCTGCAATTTTTTGATCGTGCACTCTGTTAGCTGCCATGCTTAATAGATATGTTTCTAATAGATTTTCGCCACGAGCTAGCCTATCAGGACCACCGCCTGCGTTAAAGTCTCTAGGACCATATCCTCTTCCTAATAGATCTCCATCTTTTTCTGCAATAACACCGAAGCCATCAGTTTCAGGATTTAATTCTTTATTATAAGTTCCTGGAATTAAACCAAGAACCATTGGATGTTGTGCTAATCTTCCATCAATAAACATTCCATAAACAAATGAATTTAACGGGGGTGGTGGATTATTTGGGTCATAATTACCTGAAGCACAAATCGCCCAAGGCAAATCTTGCGTCTCTATATCTTCGTGTGTACCATGAAGGCCGAAAGCTCTAACTTGAACTCTACCTTCCATTGTTTTATCAACGTTGTTTTCCACAACACCAATAAAAAATAGTGGCGATGATACTCCTGAATTACCCAGCATAGCCTTTATCCCATTCATATTTAACTAAACCAAATGATGTAGTTAATTTCTCATTTGAAACAGAATGTTCAGTGCTGAACACTAAATACAATCCGCTTTGTCTTTTATTCATTTTTTCACTCAATGAAACATCGGGTTCTTGCACTGTAAGATTAATTATATCTCCAGGTATGATATCTAATCTGCCTTTGATAGTAGCAGTTGTTGATGAATTTTGTAAATGGAAATTATATGCTATTCTATTAGAAATAATTTCAGACATATATTGATCTTCGCGCATTTGCATTTCAGGTTTAGATTGAAATCCCGGTGCTGCCCAATCTCTTATTACAAAATGTTGTATTGAATTATCCTCGGTAAAAGTTTTAGCGATAAAACTATCAGTATGTTTTTGGCCTTCTTTAGATGGGGCCGAGCCACTCATACCTTTATATTTTCTTTTACTTTTTAGATAGTCGTATTTATGAACTTTCTTAGTATGCTGAGTTAAATCAATTTCAACGACGGTATTTTTATAACCACCCCCGTCAAGATCTTTCATTGTATTTACTTGTTCATTATAGTTTAATTCTTCAATGCTTTCTATAATAGCAGCGCCTTCTCTTGGATCTAAAGGAATCGTTGTACCTGGAGAATAACTTAAGTTCTTTGGCGTAACTGATTTACCGTGCTTTAATAACCATTCATCAGTTACCCAAAAGTATCCTTGTATTGTTTCAAAGAATCTAAACATAGATGATAAAGACTTTCTACTATATGCCTTTGATGTTAAAAAGCTCATTGCGGCAGCAGGTGAATAATCTGGAATTGTTACTCTCATTTTACCTTCTGATTCTTCAGCAACAAATATTCTATCTCTATCATTAGAAAATTTATATACGGTTGCGGAATCAGCTTTTCCAGTTTCTTCTATTTTGCCAAAGTTCTTTTTAAATAATTGTGTAGCACAATAACTTGCAGACTTATCCCTAAATGCAGTAATAACATTCTTTAAACTTGCATCATAAGAACTTGTTGAAAGCAAATCAATAGTATATGCTTGCTTTTCGCCGGACTGAACAATATCTCTGACTGCAACTAACCTAAGTTTTAAATTTACTTGAGTTTGTATATCATGTGATTTTAAAGTTATGAATAATTTTTCTTCACCAAGGATTGGAAAGTTATGTAACATACCAATAGAGTCAAGTATGCCAATAGATACTCTATAAGATGCCATAGATAAACCTTGAGATAAACTAACGGCAGACACCATGTTAGTTATATCAAGTTCTTCACCCGCATGCGATTTTAGCGTGGCGCCTTCAATCGTACAATACCCAGGGTTAAAAGTTTCCATTATCGACTACTTACACTTGCTTTAAATTGCGAATTAAGTTGATTTAAGTAAGCGTTATCAAATAAGAATATCTCTTTCTTATTTTCATTAGTTAATGTTTCGTGTTCAAAAACGCGATAAGCAACCCAATCTTCAGGAACAATTCTTTTAATAATAATCTTAGATCCACGCTCAGTACGCATAATTACACGGTCCTCACGACGAAGATAAATTGTCTGGAAAGATTCCGGTGCTAGAATAATATTGTCAATTGCCATTTGCTAATTCCTAAACTGTTTTTATATAATACAAAATGTTTTCATCAATAGTTGTATCTTTTGTCCAATCAATAACATCTTCACCAGTTCGGCCAGATTGATCTGTGTATTTTGCTACTAAATAATCATTAAAAGTTTGTGCATCCATTGTCCATTCATAATAAGGATCTATGATGTTATTTGCCATATACACTAACCAAATATAATCTACAGAACCATAATATGCCAATGCAATATCTTCAGCTCTTTCATTTTCTTTAACTGTATATGGATAATAAACGTAAGGGTTATTTGACACCGCATTTATAAACGAAGCTCTTCGTGTAATGTCCCTTACCTTTCTACCTTGATATTTTATTATTGGAAAATGTTCAAAATATTTACTCATTTTTTATTCTCCTGACCCTGCATCTGCAGATCCTGCACCAGTATCTTCAGGCGAGTAATCTTCTGCAGTTTGTATTTCAATTTCTTGCAATGACATTGCTATATCAACCTGTGCGGGTACACCGCCTTCTGCAATTGTTGGATTACCTTGGCCACCATATGAAACGTTAAAGCTTTTAATCATACATGGTTTGAATCTTGTAAAGTGTCTTTCGTCAACACCTAATAGATTAATAAACACTATTGCTGGATATTCCAAGTATGCTTTAGTAAGTGCTGAGCCGCCTAACGTCGCAAGTGCATCATCAGTAGCTCCAGTTGGATTTAAGTTTCTAACTTTAGGTAATGTTTGATGTTTAACTGCTCTTATAATTTTTCTTATAGTTTCTGCTTCTTCGGCGCTTTCAGGAAAAAGCGAAAATTGAAACTCGTATGATCTTAAGTCAACACCATTAAAGAATAATGTCTTTTGTGGATTTGTTGCCATTCCAGTTGTAGCACTTATGGCATTTTCACCAACTATACTTGATAGTGCCTGTTTGCCGATCGCTTTAAATGCTGCGCCGAGGAATTCTTTATTTACTCCAAGTTTTGCTGCAAATTTATCACGAGCGCCAGGTGTGTCGTTAAACAAATCAACAGCACCAGAACCCATACTTTGTAAAACCTCAGCAATTCCAGCGCCTTCACCGCCTAAGAACTGTCCAGCCTTTTCTGATATGAACGTTTCTAACATTGTACGCTCAAAACCATCAATTGAAAGTCCTGTGCTATCTGTTAAATTTGCTGGCATAGGTAGTTCAATAACAGTTGTTTGGTTTTCTTGCGCCTTTACTCTTCTTGCTTGCGCATTAGCCCACTGCGTTGACATCGCGCTTTCGCCTGCATCTGCGTTTAGATTGCCCACAACGCTTTTGGTCACATACTCATTATAATCATACTTTTTAAATATTAATTGAATTGCGTGCGGAAACGGTGCATCAGGAAAAGAAAGACGTGTGTAATCTTTCTTCATCCTTTCTTTCATAAATGCTGCTGGTCTTGACATTTGTTATTCCTATTCATTGTCCGCGAGTTCTTATAAATATACAATACGGATATTTTATTAGTTATTTATACAATCATGACGGAAACTCATTATGGCATATAGTGGTAAATTCAGGCCAAAGAATCCTGCTAAGTATAAGGGTGACCCATCAAAAATTATTTATAGGTCACTTTGGGAATGTAAAGTTTTTAAATGGGTTGATCTTCATCCTGACGTTATTTGGTGGCAGTCTGAAGAGGTAATTGTACCTTATCGTTCACCTATTGATGGAAAGGTACATAGATATTATCCTGATGTTATTATACATAAACGTGATGGACTAAATAATCCACAGACAATTATGATTGAAATTAAGCCTGCGGTCCAGTGTAGACCACCAAACCCGGCAAACAAGAATAAAACAAAGACAGGTAGAGTATCAAGAAGGTATCTAAACGAAGTTAAAACCTGGGGCGTAAATGAGGCCAAATGGAAAGCAGCAAAAAACTTTTGTGCAGACCGAGGCTGGATATTTACAATAATGACAGAGAAAGAGATTTACGGAAAATAATCAATGGCAACACTTTTTTCAGACATATTAGCAAAAGGCGTTAGGCGAGGAGAATTGCCTGGGCGTTCTAAAGGTGCGATTGAATGGTATCGTAAACAAGCTAAGACCGCAGCTGGTAGAGAAATTACTTCTAGTGCTTTATTAAATACTAAAGAAAGGGGTAGAGCTAAAGCAAGGTTGACTGGTGAGGCAGTATATGGCTCAATGTACTTTTTTGAATATGATCCTAAGCATAAAGAAACTTTACCATACTATGATAGGTTTCCACTCATATTTCCAATAAATAAAGCAAAGGGTGGTATACTTGGATTAAATATGCATTATTTACCGCCGATGCTTAGAGCGCAACTGATGGACGCATTATATAGTTTAACTACTGATAATAATTATAATGAAAATACAAGATTAGCAATGAGTTATAAAATATTAAGTGAGTCCGCAAAGTTTCGATTATTTGCGCCTTGTGTTAAACATTATTTAAGTTCACATGTTAAGTCTAGGTTTATTAAAATTGAAGCATCTGAGTGGGACACTGCATTATTCCTACCAGTACAAAGTTTCCAGAAAGCTGGATCGTCCAAAGTTTGGGCAGATTCAAGAAAGATTATACAAGGATAAACAATGTCATTTAACATAAGCAAATTTAGATCAACATTTGAAAGATTAGGCGGGCCTGCGCGCGCAAACCTTTTTGAGGTCACAATGACTAGTCCTAAAAGAAGCCATGCAAACAGTTTCTTTGGGCCTAGAGAATTTAGTTTATTTTGTAGTAATGTTTCTATCCCTGGTATTATTATTAATGAAGTTAATGCTGACTATACTGGTCAGATGTCAAAAGCCTTTCCGCAAAACATTACTAACCCTGGTCCTATTGTATGCACGTTTATGGTTGACAGTGAACACCATACATTAACTTTCTTTCATAATTGGATACGAGAAGTTGCTAACTATAGTAAACGAAATGGTTCTTTTGCAGAATATGGTGGCAAGCTTCCGCATGAGGTTGGATTTAAAAGCAATTATTCGTGTGATTTAGGAATAAGACATTACACAACAGATAATAAAGCATTTAACGTTTATGAAACTACATGTGTAAAAGCTTTCCCAACTCAAATAAGCCCAATACAATTGTCCTGGGCCGACAACGATTCTTTTTTAACTATCGACGTATCTTTTTCAATTGAAGATATATATTTTTCAAGCGACAAACGAGTAAGTCCTGGAAACAGTTCACGAGGATCTGGCCTTTTAGATATCCTTGGAGATGTTGCTGGGTTTGCTGATACTGTAAGAGGTGTTTTAAAAGATGGCAGACCAACTAGTATTCAAGACGCAATAAACAAATTAAACCGAGTAGGTGATTCTTTCGGTTCATTGAGCGATAACATTTAAATAATTAACCGGAGTATATAATGGCATTACCAAAAATTGATTTACCTATAACAGAAGTTATTCTTCCATCATCGAAGGCAAAAGTTAAACTAAGATCGTTTACAGTAAAGGAAGAAAAGATTCTTTTAGTTGCTGGCGAAGCAAATGACGCAATGACAGAGCTAATGGCAATAAAGCAGGTCATTAATAACTGTCTTGTTGATAGCGATGTGGATAACATGGCTATGATTGATTTAGAATACGTATTTTTAAAATTGCGTGCTAGTTCAGTTGATAACTTAACAAAGTTTACAGTTAAAGATCCTGATACGGATGAACGTGTTGAATTAGAAATGAATCTTGACGAAGTAGAGTGCGTAAGCGATGAAAGACATACAAATGAAGTAAGAATTAACGAAGAGTATGTTTTATATTTAAAACACCCAACGATTGATGAGTTTGCTCATATTATTACAATGGATCCAAAAGATGCATTAACAAATTACTTTATTATGATTTCTTGTTTAGATACATTAGCTTCAGATGATGAAGTACATAATTTTAACGATTATAATAACGAAGAAATTGATGAATTCATGGATAATTTGGACGGCGGTTCAATTAAACAGATTCAAACTTTCTTTGAAACATTACCTAAGCTAAGACACGAAATGAAATATACAAATAGTGAAGGTAAAGAACAAACATTTGTTGTTGAAGGCGTTCGTAGTTTTTTTATTTAGGGCTGAGTCATATTGATCTCAGCCATTATTACAAGACTATTTTTGCACTGGCGCAACATCATAAGTGGTCAGTATACGATATCGAGCATATGATGCCGTATGAAAGAGATTTATATTTCAGCATGTTAATTGAGTTTATAGAAAGACAAAAAGAAGACTCATCAAAATAGAGAATAGGATAGATGGCAATTTCAGCAGAAACACAGGCAATTATTGATAAGCTAACCGCGGAAGGTAAGCTGATGCGCAATGATGGTCGAACTAATTCAATAAAGACTGTTAACGCACGACTTGATAAATTTGCCGCAGTGTTTAGCAGTATAGATGTTGGTATTGGTCGTCTTAATGAAACTATTTCTCAAATGGTTGGCAACGCTGCAGTGGCTGGTCCTGAGGCATTAGGACTAGATCAAGAATATATTGATTTACAAATAGAAGCCGCTGAGCTTCAGATAGAAAATGCAAAAGATGCAGCAGTATTAAATAAAAGAGAGCTTGCAGAAAAGATAATTGCTCAAAAGAAAGCCGAAGATGATAGAAGAAGAGGCGAGGCCGAAGATAAGAAATTATTTAAAGGTGGAATTTTTAATGCACTTAGCAATAATAAGAAAGACATATTAAAGTATGGTTTAATTGGTTACGCTGGCTGGCAAATATTCAGAGGTGCAATGGATAATTTGACAAAAGGCGGCTTTGGCGAATTTCTTGGCAAGGCAGGCGAAGCGTTTAAGGAATTCGTTGGTAATATTAACTGGAAAGAACTTGGCGAAAATTTAGCTGCTGGTATTACTAAACTTGGTGATTTACTTAGTGGAGACGGATTAAAAACTGCATTGATTAGTTTAGCCGGTGCAGCTGCAGTTTTTGCTATAGCAAAGAATGTATTAGGTGGCGCAGCAGCTGGAGTTGGCGGAGCCGCCATGCTTAAGTGGATGAACAGCGGTGGCAAAGGCGCAATGCCTGGCCTGCCAAAGCCAGAAATATCAAAAGGAATGCTGAGCAAATTTAGCTTAGGTAAATTAGGCCTTGCTGGTTTAGCTCTTGGAGCAGTATCAGCAACACTTCCATTTGTTAAGGATGCTATACGAGAAAACATACAAGAGTTAACTCCTGCTGAAATGGCAAAAGCTGAAGCTGACACTACTGGGCTAGATGTTGCAGGAATGGCTCTTCAAGGCGCAAGCATCGGAATGATGTTTGGTCCAAAAGGTGCGTTGGTTGGCGCAGTGGCAGGAGCAACCGTCGGCTTAGGAATGATGGCAGTAGATGCTATACAAGATGCAATGGATGAAACAGGTTCAGTTGCTACTCAAGAATCTAATATTGCGTTAGAAAAAATTAATAAGGCAATTAAAGATAGAGAAGAAACTGCAGAAGCTCTAAAAGACTCTGGCTTAACTCCTGAAAAAATTGAAGAAGCACTGAATAAAGAGTTTGGTGTATTAGAAGAACTGCAATCAGCAAGGGAAAGAGCAATTGGTAGTGTACTTTTAGAAACTGAAACACAAGCTGCATTATTAAGAACACAGATTGAAGAGTACGAAGCTGCCGCAGTAAAAACAACCTTAGGGTCTGGCGGCGTGCCGGTTTCTGCTACGGAATTAGCAAGAAGAACTCAGGAAAAGAAAGATAGACTTGCGGCCATGAAAGAAGAATTGGCAAGTCTTGAAAAAAGCGCAACAGCATTTGTAGAAGGCTCGCCTGAAGCAAGAGACCTTGCTAAGAAAGAAGCTCAATTAAGACAAAGCAAAGCTGCTGAAGAAGAATATAATAGTCTCAGTGCCCAAGTTGGTAGATTTTTTTCGGGTTCAGATAAAGTGGATAAGATTAATTTAGTTACTGACAAGCTTGAAATTGCCGAGAAAGGTGGCGGTGGTGGCGTAAATGTTATTAACGTTACTAGTGCCCCAAGTCAAGTTGATGCTAGTACAACAACTGTAGATAATTCTAAGACAGTACAGTCTGTTACTACTGGCGGTGGAGGCGGCAATGATAGAGCAAGTGTAGGATTACCAAATGGCCAATAATAAAAAACCCCACGTAGTTCCGAAGACCAAGAGGCGGGGGCCGTGTTTAATTTAACTACGTAAATATGCAAGAACTTTTTCAGGGGTTGATTCTCCATAAGGATCTGCCCCATGATCATCTTCCATTCCAGGCTCAACAAACATTCTTTCAACAGTACCATCGTCTACGACCATAGCATATCTCCAAGATCTTGCTCCAAACCCAAGATTATCTTTACGTACTAACATTCCCATACCAGCAGTGAATTCACAACTACCATCAGGAATTAGTTTAACATTCTTGATTCTTAGATCTTCTGCCCATGCATTCATTACAAATGTGTCGTTACATGCAATACAATATACGTCATCAACACCAGTTTCTGTAATCAAATCATATAATATGTCAAATCCAGGTACTTGGTTATTTGAGCATGTTGGCGTAAACGCACCCGGAAGTGAAAATACAACAACTCTTTTATTTTTAAAGTAATCGCTTGTAGTTGGATACGACCAATCGAACCCGCCAGTTACTTCGTTACGTGTTCGCAATTTAAATGTTACGTCAGGTACTTGTCTCATAATTTACTTTCCTATCAATTAGTTGGGGACCCGAAGATCCCCTCATTAATTAAAGATTAACCTTTCAAGAATTCCTTGCTGGTATTAATCTTTACCGTACGAGCCTTTTTACTTTCTGGAATTATTCGTTCTAGAGAGATTGTTAAAAGACCATTTTTGAAGTTGGCATCAATTACCTCAATGTCGTCTGCAAGAGTAAAACTTCTTGTAAACTTTTTAAAGGAAATTCCACGATGAACGTATTCGCCACCAGCGTTGAAGTAATCGCCTGCTTCATCCCATGTGGAACGAATAGTCAATACGTCTTGTTTTACTTCGATTTCTACATCATCAGTATCAAGACCTGCTAAGGCAAGATCAATGAAGAACTTTTCACCTCTATTAGTTCTGATATTGTAAGGCGGAAAGCCTTGAGATTGATGTACTTGAGGGAACTCCACAAGTCGGTCGAAAAGAGTCTCGAACCCGACAGCAAAGGGAGTTAGTTGATTTATGTTTAATCCAGGCATTTTATTCTCCTATTAAGCAAGATTAATTATATTTGATGGTTATCCATCGGTTAGATGTAAAGCCCTTACGGCACTCTACAAATCTATTTATACTCCAGTACTACCAATACCGCCATCACGGTCAGTTTTTTGTACTGGTTTTTCTGTAATTTCTACAAACTCAGATGTGATTACTTTTGTTAATCTACATTGGGCTAATCGTTCACCGTGTTCTACGGTAACCAAACTGTCTGATACATTGATTACGATAATATGAGTTTCCTCCACATAATCACTATCAATGATTCCAACACCGTTTACTAGATGTAAACCTTTCTTCGTCGCAACACTTGAACGAATATACATTTCAATACAATAGCCATCTGGGATATCAAAGATTAGGCCTGTTGG
>Ga0129324_10001034_pt1 | contig 18713 bp, 14 predicted proteins | sample CPBDNA_7_FD_96879 | JGI IMG/M metagenome (GOLD analysis project Ga0129324, IMG submission 96879) | Freshwater to marine salinity gradient microbial communities from Chesapeake Bay, USA - CPBay_Spr_15_0.2_DNA | ecosystem: Environmental > Aquatic > Marine > Coastal | place: USA: Chesapeake Bay... | reverse complement strand
TTGATCCAGCAACAACTTGATCAAGTTTCGACAAACGGTTCAAGCCAGCTTCGGAGATATTCGAATGTTCAAAAAAAATAACGCCGACATTTTTATCTCCTTCAATAGAATTACTGATCAAACTCCACTCGGCGTCATTTCCCAGCGCATGCACAACAACCGCATCCCGCAGTCTGGCGACTTTAGTCTCGCGCATAAAGCTGGATAGATTGTCTTTTTGAAACTTTATCACCGGTGCAAGCAGCTCGCAGGTTTCTGCATTAAGAGTATTGGCCGCGATCTCACCGAAGCAGACAGGGAACGTTCCTCCCTTCCGCAGCAGTTCGCGCACCAAGTTTAAACCGTACACCCCCCAACCATAACGGTTAGAAATGCCCCAGGTAATGCCCAGCCAAGGTGTCATGCTATCGTCGCTCTCGTAGGGTTATGGGTTCAACATTTCGTTAGAGTTCAGGTCATAAGCGTTAATCTTGCTGGAATAAGGTTAACAAAAGTTAAATGATTCGCAATTTGTTGCTGGTTATCGCCCATTTTCTTCCAAAATAATTTTGCTTGCATGCCCAAATAAATTTTGATAATTCTTAAGTGTCAAAGAATTGACACGTGTAACGTCAGCCAAAATGGCTGTCGTGAATATCTCTAGAATGGAGTGATAAAATGTCAGAAGTAACACTTTCAGCCTCCGTGCGGCAGAGTCTTCTTTCCCTTCAAAACACAACCAATCTTATTGAGCGGACCCAGAACCGGCTTTCGACAGGCTTGCGTGTTTCAGCAGCCATCGATGATCCGGTTTCCTTCTTCCAAGCGAAATCTCTCTCCGACCGCTCGGGCGACTTCCTTGAGAAGAAAGACACTATCGACCAAGGCATTAGCACAGTTACCGCTGCGCTGGACGGTGTTGAGGCGATTGAGGACCTTATCGCACAGATGAAAGGTATCTCGAACTCGATGAAGTCGGCGACTGATACACAAATCAGCGACTTGGTGACGCAGTTCAACGATATTCGTTCCCAGATTGACTATTTAGCAACCGATGCCACCTATCAGGGAACCAACTTGATCGCCGGTACAGGCTCAACGTTGTCGGTTGAATTCTCTGAACAGACCGCAAGCCTCCTGAGCATTAGCTCAGTCGACTTGACCGTTGGCACCGCAGGCATGAACGTTCAATCCAACGCTTACACGACGTCCACAACGTTCGTTAACACCGGCACCCTCAAAGGCGCCACTGCTGACGGCAACGAGTTTAAGAACCGCTTCTTGGAGACCAACGACGACTTCACGCTGACCTACAACGGTTCTTCGAAGACGTTCTCGGCTGGTGAAACTGTTTCGTTCACCTTCGGCACGGGTTCTTCCTTCAGCTTCGTGAACTCCACGGCGCAAGCACTGACCCTTGCACAGGGCGGTACGGTGGCCGTTGACATTACAACGGCGTTGAGCACAGTTGCCGCCGGCTCGCTTGGCCTTCTGGCAACGCAAACCACGAACCTGAGCCTTTCGATGGCTTCCTCTCAGACGCTGGACGTGAGCTGCGCTGCAGCACTTGCTCAGCTAACCGTTACGTATCAAGGCACCGAGACCATTACGGTGTCGACCGCAGAAGGCCTGACCTTTACTTTTGATGGCTCGCAGCAGTCGCTACAAACCACATCTGCGATCGTTTTGACGGCAGGGGCGGTGTTTGCGATCGACGTCACGGGTAGTGCGAACTCGGCTGTTGCAACGCCTAAGTCGTTGACTGGGTTCTACATTTTAATCGCATCGTCCAACGGCACCGCATTCGTTGCAAACACCGCCGGCCGGGTTACTTCCGATACGCTGACCTACGGTATTGCCCTCAACGGCGGCGCTTCGGCTACGATCGCTTCGGGTGCAGCCGACCTTTCCGGATCCGGCCTCGTCAAAGCCGGCGACACGACGAATATCAATTTGGTCATCGACCAGTTGGACACCGCTTTGACGACGCTGCGTACAGAGTCTCAGAAACTGGGTTCGAACGTTGCTCTATTGAACACACGTTTGAACTTCACGGAGCAGTATACCAACACCCTGCAAGCTGGTTCTGATAAACTGACGCTCGCTGACATCAACGGAGAAGGTGCTAACCTGTTGGCCCTTCAGACCCGCCAGCAGTTGGGCATTCAGTCCTTGTCTCTGGCAGCTCAGGCCGAAGCTGCGATCTTGTCCTTGTTCGGTTAATATCGAAACGACACTTAAGTATAAAGCAAACAAAGGGTCATCCTCAGGGGTGGCCCTTTTTTCTTTGCCGGGTACAAGAACAGCGAACATATACTTCCTGCTACTATTGCACCGACTTCGATTTATGTCGATTTTTTCTGTGCTTTACGTTATGATCTCTAGGCTATGGAGATCAGAAAAGCCGCACAACTTTTTGGCCGGGTCCAGCAAACCTTAAACAAGGTTGGCTTCGATGTGGCGTTTGACTCTATTGAGCGCGGCCTGCTCAAGCAGATGAACAAAAAAATTAACGAAGTAAACAAAGATAGCATTACCCGCGATGTTGAGAGGTTGGAGAAAAAGCGTAACGGCCTCGTCGAAAAATCGGACAAACTGCGAGATCTGCAGTTTGATATGGAAACCAACTCTTATCGGTTTTTAAAAGTCCGCGACATCGGCATGTCGGCCCTTGGTTACGCCGACATCAATCAAGACAACGAGATTGATGGCTCACTTAGCGCAGATCAGGTAAGCGCGATCAACGCACAGGTCGATCTGCTGGCCGTTGAAATCTCGAACTTGAAGTTTACCTATAAGACCCCTGAATTCAGTGACGGCAACTTAGCAAACAAAATACGTCAGCAATTGGCCGATCTGCAACAATACAGCCTGACCGCTGGCACCGTTGATGCCGAAGGTGCCGCATCAACCAATGACAATCGTGCTTTCCTCACGAACTTGAACGAACTTGTGGGCCAGGCGTCGACATATTCAGAGTCATCGACATTGCTCGTCGGCAGCATCAACCAGTTGATCATTGATACGGACTCCCGCGCTTATGACGTGGAAGCCGATGTCGCAAACTTGACCGCCGGCGAGTTGGCCAGACGCGAAAGTGACATTGAAGATTTGGAAATCCGTTACGGCAACCTTATCCGGTCTATCTCATTACTCTTTGAGGTAAACAGCTCCCTTGCCGATATGCTTGTAACGGGTACTGATTACAAGCCTGATAAGGGCTCCATCCTAAATATCCTCCTCTGACATCGATGCCATTAAACCTCGCGGTTTTCAGGGCGGACGGCGGCTCAGAGCTTGGCCTGGGCCACCTTAGCCGCTGCAAGACCCTTGCGGACGGCTTGGCGAACTGCGGTTGGTCATGGAAATTCGCCATTGATAGCGCGGTGACAGCGCCTGAGACATTGCAGGCACTCGGTATCGCTCGGTCAGAGATCATCGCCCTCACCGGCGCTGACGATGATTTCGCTTCGCAGATCAGGAAACATTTAACATCCGATGCGGGTTTAGTCGTCATAGACAACTATGCAACGACGATTAACTTCGCGAAGGCTAGCCGTGCATGGGGCCACAAGATTTTGGTGATCGACGATTTGGCCGACCGCCCTCTTGATGCGGATTTTCTGCTCAATCAAAACCCCAGCTGTAGCGCGCTGGATTATGCCGATATCGTCGGACCCGATTGCACTCTCATGCTCGGCGCTGACGTCGCATTATTGCGGGACGACATCACGACCCAACGCCCAGCAGCGCCCCCTCGAGCGCGTTTCGCCACGCCGTCAGAGGCGAGACTGCTGATCTCGCTTGGCGCAACCGACCCCGGCGATGAGACCAGTAAAATATTGAAATCAATCATAGAAAAAGGCGAAATGTATAAGGTCGATATCGCCCTTTCATCATTCGCACCGCATTTACACAAAGTTGCCGAAATCGCAAAATCCATGCCGCACACATCGTTACATGTGGACACACACGACATGGCATCGTTGATGGGCGGCGTGGATATCGCCATCGGTGCGGGTGGCACCAGCAGCTTGGAACGCTGTTGTTTAGGTCTGCCGACGGTGCTGATCGAGACCGCGCCGAACCAACAAGCGACAATCGCAGCATTGGCAACGGTCGGGGCCGGCAGCGTTGCCGCCGATGCGATTCAGGCCATTGCCGAAGTATCGCGTTTGACTGCCGATCCGACCGCATTCGCATTGATGGCAAAATGTGCGTATCAACTGTGTGACGGCAAGGGCGTTACACGGGTGATCGATACGATATTGTCGACATCATCGATTTCGTGAAACGATAAGCAAAGTCGGGAGCAAACGATGCCGAAAATTACCATAGCCAAACGTGAAATTGGGCCTGACGCGCCGCCGTATATTATTGCCGAAATCTCGGCCAATCATAACGGCAATATTGATCGCGCCCTCCAGCTTATCGAAGAGGCCCAAAAAACCGGCGCCGATGCCGTTAAACTGCAAACATTTCGGCCAGATACCATCACCCTTGATTCGCAACGACCCGAATTCACCATTCACGGCGGTGAATGGGACGGGCGACAGCTGTATGACCTTTATCAAGAGGCCCATACACCTTGGGAATGGCACGAAGCGCTTTTCGAGAAAGGTCGGGCCCTTGGCATCACCGTGTTTTCATCACCGTTTGATCACACCGCCGTGGATTTCCTCGAAACCTTGAACTGCCCAGCCTATAAAATAGCATCACCCGAGTTGATCGATTTGCCGCTGATTGCCAAGGTGGCAACGACTGGCAAACCGATGATTATCTCGACCGGCATGGGCAGCGATGAAGAAATCGTCGAAGCCGTCGCCACGGCACGCGACAATGGCGCGACGGAAATTGTCGTACTTCACTGCATCAGCGGCTACCCCACCCCGGTCGCGGCGAGCAATCTCGGCAACATCGCGCATTTACGTACATTATTGGATACCGACATTGGCTTATCGGATCACACACGGGGCACCACCGTCAGTGCCGCTGCCGTAGCATTGGGCGCGACCGTGATCGAAAAACACTTCACTCTTTCCCACGATGACGGCGGGCTGGATGCAGCATTTTCATTAGATGCCAAAGAATTCACCGAATTGGTGACAAATGCCAAAGAGATCTTTCATTCGATCAAAAATCTCAGCGACAGCGGCGAAACGGCGCAAAAAGATACGCGTAATTTTCGCCGCTCGCTATATGTGACCCAAGATATCCGTGCCGGGGAGCCGTTTACGGCAGAAAACATTCGTTCCGTGCGCCCTGCCGCCGGCCTGCCGCCGAAGCATTATTGGTCGGTTTTGGATGCCAAAGCCGCATGCAACATCAAGGCGGGCGAGCCGCTGGATTGGGATATGGTTAAATGAGCGATGCTGGCAGTGTCCTCAAACTACGGCCGGCACTCGCCCAAGATGCTGATGTTTTGCTAATTTGGCGTAACGATCCGACGACACGTGCCATGTCGCAAAACAGCACGCCTGTCACCCATGAAACACATATGAACTGGTTTCAAAATGCCCTATCCAATGATGTGCACCTAATATTTATCGCAGAACAAAACAGCGATCCGGTCGGTATGGTACGGTTCGACGTTGCCCACGACGGCGACACCGCCGAGGTCAGCATTAACATTGCCCCGAACGCGCGAAACAAAAAACTCGCCACGCCGCTATTGCATCTCGCAAGTTCAGAGATCACAAAACGCATGCCCGCCATCACGCGACTCATGGCCCGGATTAAGACCGACAACCCCCGAAGCCAACGGGCGTTCGAACGTGCCGGCTACGTGAAGGTTCGTGAAGACGATGGCTACAACTTTTATCACGTCACCCCTTAACTAGGCGGCGTATCGGTATCGGTCACCGGGAATTCGTCCGCATTGATGACTTCCCGCAGACCAATATTAGCCTGTTTTTCTTCGGGCAATGCCAGCACGTTAATGCTCGAGACCGCGCCATAAATGTTCACCGGATTGCTGAAATAATTCTGCGGATTATACAGCTCCGGAAAATGCCACCACATTTTGTATTTACGCTCAAACAGCCAAGTTAAAATATCCTTTGATAATTCACGCCGATCGTTCTCGAAGTATATCATCGGACGATATTTCTCCACGATGGCGGTACCGCCCTTCAAAACTGCAAGCTCCATGCCTTCGACATCAATCTTGATTATATCCAGCTTGGGGAAGTTATAGATATCGTCCAAGCGTTGCTGCATCACAAAAATCCCACTTGACGGAGGGTTCAGCAGCGATAAGCCGCCAAAATTATTTTCCTGACGATAATCAACAGCTGGCAAAAGAGTGGTCTTTGCCGTCTCGCCCAAGGCAAACGGATAACAATCCACATTCATCAGGCCGTTCAGTGCCATCGTCCCCGCCATAGCCTGAAACAACGGCGGTTGCGGTTCAACCGCGACGAGCCGACCTTTTAAACCGATCTTCTTTGCAAGGCGCACCGTATGCGAACCGATATGTGCGCCGACCTCGAGAACACAGGCGCCTGGGAACACCAGCTTTTCCAAAAGATCGTATTCGTTTTGACCGTATTCGCCGTATTGGATCAAAGCACGTCCCACATACACATCATTTTTATTGGCGATGTATAGGGCGTCACGGCCCCGCACCATAACGTTGAAACCGTCTAATTCGACGACACGTTCATCTGACATCAGCTGTTCCCAAATATAAAACCATCCCTGCCCGACCAACATAAACCGGCAACGCGTCCAGACACATCGAAAACTAAATAATATTCCCACCGACCCGGCAAAATCTGCCACATGGGCGGAAAATGCCGTCCATTTTTTACGGCCTTTAAAATAAAAATGTTTTTTATCAATAAGTTAATTCCATGCCAATTTTTGGCCGATCAATTGCATAGAATGGGCACAGTCACCTCAAATGTGAGATTGAGCAAAATGGAAAAAATTACTGTCGAGCAACTCTATAAAACGCCAACCTACCGGCAACCAGAGTCGAACGCGACCGTCGCAACGAACATGGCTGACTTTGCGTTCTCGTTTGAGGACCTTTTGCAGCGTGTCGGTGCGCGGGTGAACCACGCTTTCTCGGCAGCAGATAAATCAAGCGGCATCATAACGTCGTCCAACGACGTGCGCCGCGATCCCGCTCCCCGTGTTGAGGAACGTCGTAACGAGCCGACCGAAGACCGCGCACGCCCGTCTGACGACAACTTCGGCGACTCCGATGCCCCCACCCCCGTTGGCAACAATGCCGACCGCACCGACACGTCAAATCAGGCGCAATCAAGCGACACGGGCGCTGCTGAACGCACATCGCGCAGTGGTGACGGCGACAACGATCGTGGGCATCAAGCCAACAACAATACCGATACCGCCTCTTCAGAGTCCACCGGCGATGACGGCCAAAACAGCAACGAGAATGCTGGCGATACCACCGCCACCAACGACACCAGCGCCGACGGCAGCAATACCGACGGCCAAGCTGCGGCCACGACGGCGTCTGAAAACGCGCCGCAAAACGCTGCCGCTGCCGGTCAAGCTGCCGCCCTTTATGCCGCCGGCGTTGTCGGCAACGCAGCTTCCGAAAATGCAAAAAGCGGCAACGCGCAGCATGGCCAGCAGGGCCAAGTCGCCACAGAGGCCGCACAGGGCGTGACCGCCCAGATCGCCGCCGGTGCCGCCGGTGCCGCCGCCAAGGGGCAGCAATCGAACCGCGCCAACAATCACCAAAGCACCGCAAACAAGCAGATCGATCAGAACCAAGCCGCTGCCGCAAAAGCCGGTGAAATCCAACAGCAGACCAAACCCGATGCGCTTCAAGATCAAGCACAGCGCTTGGCCGGCATGCTCAACAAAGACACCCGCGCCGAAGTGAAGGTTTCGATCAACAGCGAACAGAACCAACTCACCTCGAAGCCAACGGCAACGCTTGCCAGCGGCTCGATTATCGCCAAAGACGGCACCAGCAATAATGCAGGCGGCGACACGCAGCAGGACGGCCGGCGCCCGGGTGCCAATGCCGGGCAAATGACGCAGCAGATGCAGCTTGCCGCAAACCAACAGCAGGCCCAAGTCACGCAGCGGCAAGCTGCGGCCCAAGGCGGCCCACAGGGCGGCACGACGCAGATCGGCGGCACCCAAGGCAGCATCCAGTCAACAGGCGGCGCTGCACACAATGCCGGCGGCGCAGATGCGATGAACAACACGCAATCCAACGCCGGCACGCAGCAAACCCAGCAAGCCCGCGACACCCAGCCGCAGCAACAAACGCAACAAGCACAGCGATCAAACATGGCCGGCACATCGGTCGCGGATCAGATTTCGGTGAAGATCACCAAAGCCCTGCAAGCCGGGACAGACCGCATTTCGATCCAGTTGCGTCCGGCTGAATTGGGCCGCGTCGATGTGAAAATGGAAATGACGCATGACGGCCGGATCATGACGGTCGTCACCGCAGAAAAGCAGGATACGCTCGACCTTCTGCGCCGTGATTCTTCAGAATTACAGCGCGCGCTGGCCGACGCTGGCCTGAATTCCGGTGACATGGAATTCAACCTCAAAGGCCAAGAGCAACAAAACGCCAAAGGGGAAGATGGCAACGATAGCGCCAAGCCCAACGGTGATGCCGACGCTGAAGAACAGCTTGCCCAAAATGACGACGGCGTCATGAACGCCTGGGAAAGCGGCATCTTCATGAACGGCCGCATCGATATGCGCGCGTAAGTGAAATAGGAACAGTACAATGATACTCAGCAGCATCAGCGACGCTTCAAGCGCAACAGGCGGAACAAAGTCTGGCGACGACGCCGAGAACCTCCAGGATGACTTGAACCGGTTCTTGAACCTGTTGGTCACGCAGTTGAAAAACCAAGATCCACTGGACCCGATGGACAGCAACGAATTCACCTCGCAATTGGTGCAGTTCGCCAGCGTCGAGCAGCAGATCTATCAGAACGCGAACCTGGAAAAACTCGTGAACGCCCAGGAAACCAGCCAGATTTCCAGCATGGTGAACTTCATCGATAAAACCATTGAAGTTGATACCGAACGCTTCCCGCTGGAAAATGGTCAGGCTGAATTCACCTACACCATGCCGGCAGGTGCCAAGTCGGCGAGCATCATTATCCGCTCCCCGGCGGGCCTGACGATTTACGAACAAGATGCCAACCTTGATCAAGGCCAGCATACGTTCGAATGGGACGGTCGCAACAGCGCCGGCCAAACCGTGGCCGACGGCGAGTATTCGGCCATCATCACCGGCCTTTCGAACCAGAACGAATTGCTCAACATCTCGCAGACCGCGTTTGGTCGCGTAACCGGGATCGGCATCGACAATGGCGTGACGTCACTCTTCATGGGTGACATCGAAGTGCCGCAAACAAAAGTGCTGTCGGTAAAGGAATCGCCGACTGCCGCTGCAGCGAATTGATGAGACGAACACAGTAATTTTTCGGCCACAACGGTCGACCTTCAAAGGAGACAGACAATGAGTCTTTTTGGTGCACTTACATCCGGCGTTTCGGGCCTTACGGCGCAATCAAGCGCAATGGGCTCCATCTCGGACAACATCACCAACGTCAACACGATTGGCTATAAGGGGACCGAAGTCAGCTTCGAAACCCTGGTCACCGTGCAGACGTCGTCGACTTTCTATTCTGCGGGTGGTGTGCAATCCAAACCACGCCAAGACACAGGCGTGCAGGGTCTGTTGCAGTCATCGACGTCACAAACCGACATCGCGATTTCAGGTAACGGTTTCTTTGTCGTCAACGAAGCGTCGGCGCCGACCCTATCCAACGAGTTCTTGTTCTCCCGAGCCGGATCATTCTACCAGGATGACGAAGGCTTCTTGCGGAACACGTCCGGTTACTATCTGCAAGCTTGGCCAACAACCGCCGACGGCATTGTAACGACCAACAACACGTCGCTGACGGTGCCCAACCAGAACGTCATCTCCACCGATTTTCTAGCTACGGTGAACTTAAATCGCGTTGGTGGTACGGCAACGGCGACAACGACCATAGGCATTGGCACTAACCTGCCGTCGAACGATGCCGAGGGCACCACGCACAAAACCGACGTACAGTTCTTCGATAGCCTTGGCAACGCCAACACCACTAGCTTCATTTACACGAAGACCAATCGTGACAATCAGTGGGACGTTGAACTGACGCCACCACCCGGCGTGGAAGTCGCCACACTTTATGCCGATACGGCTGGCTCAGACGTATATGAAAGCCGGGGCGTTCTTCAATTCACGGGCCTGGTCGCCGACGCGGGCACGGTCACGATAACGCAAACAGTGGGCACCTCAACAACCACCACGACCTATGAATTCGACCGCGACGCTTCGGTCATCGCCGGCAACGTCCAAGTCGATGTATCCGCGGCAACGACCGTTGCGCAATATGTCAGCGCGCTTGAAACAGCGATCAAATCCGCGGACTCAAACTTTGCCGATCACGGCGGCTTTACCAATACCCGGGTCGATGTATCCGCCGGTGACTCCACCACCCTGTACTTTACCGATGACGGCACCAGCGCCATCACGATCGACCCGACAGGTCTTTTGACGACGGCGGGCGCACGCGCAACCACCCAGGAAACGTCTTACACGGTAAAAAAGAAAGGTTCAGATTATCGCGACTTCCATCAGTTTACCTTTACCACCGCGATGACCTTGACCGATGGCGACGTCGTCACAATTAACGGGATCAATTACGAGATCGACAGTGACGCATCGGTAACTGCAGGCAACATATCTGTATCCGCAACGACCGGTGCGGCGTCGACGGCAGCGCAGTTGAATACCTTCCTATCCAACTTGGAAACCGCGATTGAAACCAACGATGCGAGCTTTGCATCCGGTGCCGCAACGGTACGGGTCCGCAATGTCTACGCGACTGCATCCGGCGGTAACGCTGATACGTTGGTTCTTGAAAACCTCTCCAGTGGTTCTTTCGACGTCACGTTCACCGCAGGCTTTAGCGCAGTGCCAACGGAGCCAGACGGCACCGCCAGCTATACTGCGGGCACCGCGTTTAGTATCGAAAAATTGAACGGAGTGACATTCGACTCCGATGGTTTGCCGTCCGGCTTCAACGTCTCCGAGTTGGAATTCACGGGCTTTGCCAACGGTGCTTCGAATATGGATGACGATGCCTCTAACGCATCACGCATCACACTCGATTTAGGCACGGTTGCCGAAGCCAATGGTTTCACCCAGTTCGGCGCTGAATTCACACCCGGCTTTATCACACAAAACGGCTCGCAGTTTGGCACTTTGGCGGGTATCACCATCGACAATGCCGGCTTGATGACGGCACTGTTCGATAACGGTGAAACGCGACCGATCTTTAAAATTCCGCTCGCCACGTTCGTCAACGTCAACGGTCTGAACGCACGTTCGGGTAACGTCTGGAACCAAACTCAGGCGTCCGGTGACAACACCCTTCGCGAAGCCAACAACGGTGTTGCCGGCTCCATCGAACAGGCTGCACTCGAATCTTCGACCGTCGATATAGGTGAAGAATTCACCCGCATGATCGTTGTTCAGCGGGCCTATTCCGCCGCCACAAAGATTATTTCAACGGCCGACGAAATGCTCGAAGAGCTCGTACGGATCAAGCGATAAACTAAGGCTCATGGGTCTTTGACCCGGCCTTAGCACACGTCATTATCCAACGTCCCAACCCAAGACCCCAGCAACGGACTGAAAATCCGTTGCTGGGGTCGACCCGTTATGATCAAGTAAATGCCCAACTTTCAAATTGGGTGCCCAGTGACGTCAGAGCTTTTCGATAAAAATTTGGCGTATTTTAATGATCTTTCACCCAAGATCATTGAGACTGTTAAGCCCTATCTTCGCACCTATGCGCCGGACGAGCTTGCGCGCGAACAACCAAAGCACAAGTGTCTTCAGTTTCGCGGCATGCCACCGCAGCGCGATACCGTCGATGCGCAGACGTTTGCGTTTTTAAGCAACGTGTTGCTGCGCGCAAACGCACAAAAAATGGCGTTTATCGACACCCCGGCCAACGCACACGCGTTTTTTCTGGTGCTGCTGGGCGTGCCCACAAAAGCCGAGCTCGCGCAGATCATCAAAGAATTTAATCCTGCACATTTAATGATCGTCGAACCTGATCCCCGATGTTTCGCAAAGAGCCTGTCCGAGCTCGATTGGCCGACACACTTGGACGCGTTGCTGGCACTGGACTGCAGCACGCATTTTATTTTGGATACTCAATTGGATGTTGTGATCGGCAAAGTTTGGCAACTCTGTCGACGTCTCAACCCAGCACGCGCAGACAATATGGCGTGCTTGGTTCTGGATCATCACGAATTCGGCGAATACCTCCTGGCAGCGCTGTCCCGCGACGTCAATATGATCAGCACCAATTTAGGCTTCTTCCATGATGAAATCATGATGCTGTGGAATGCCTATGCCAATCTACGCGCACCAAACACGCGATTGTATGATCGGGGCGGCGAACGACGGCTCAAGGCGACCGCGTTCGTCGTCGGCTCAGGCCCGTCGCTCGACAACGATCTGGCGTTCATTCGTGCGCACGCAGATCACGCCATCATTATTTCTGCCGGGTCCGCCCTCGATCCATTGCTGCAAAATAAGATAACCCCAGATTTCCATATCGAAAATGAAAATGTCCGCGTCGTCGACCGGTTCGTTGAAATCAACAAAACCTTTGATCTCAAGAAGTTAAAGCTTGTCGCATCGACCACCGTCGAGCGCTCAGCAACCGGCATGTTTGACGCGGCGGTGGTCTACAATCGACACGCGCTATCGGCGTATCCGATGTTCGGTGGGGAACAAAAGAATACCATGTACCTACCCGATCCGACCGTCGGCAACGCGGCATTATGCTTTGCGCTGGAAGCGGGCTTTAATGAAGTCGTGCTGTTTGGCCTCGATATGGGGGTTCGGGACCCTGACTATCACCATTCAAAGCAATCCATTTATTACACACGTGCCGGTGTCGAGCATGATGTCGTTTATGACATCTCCATCCCCGCCAACTTCGGTGGCGACACCTGGACCTCGCAACGCTTGTTCCCCGCGTGCAAGAACATGGGCGACGCCATTCATAAGCTGAAGACCGAGCAGCGTGTGATCAATTGCGCCGACGGCGCGTTAATTCAAGGTGCAACCCCATGTCGAAGCGACGCTTTGACGCTCAGCCGTGCCGAGGGCGACAAGCAGAGCGCGATAAACGCTTTGATGCAGTGTTTTGAGAAAACCGAGTCCAAGTATTTGTGGGACGGTGCGGCTGTGTGCGCCGCCATCGCAGATTTCAGCGACCAATTTCGCAGCATTCTAGCCAGCCATCATGCACTTTCCGAAAAAGCCTGTCAGAACGAGATTATGAGCTTCCTTCGCATGGGCGTCGGCTACTTGAACCCGCCCACATCCGGGCCTGAGGATGCCGTACTCTTGTTGTTCCGTGGCACAATTCTGTCGTTCATTTTGAACGCTGAACATTTCCGTCTTCGTTTAGCACGCGACGTGGACCATGCGCCCTTTGATGCCATTGTGAAGCAAGAATTACTGCGCGCATTCGATGCGATGGCAACACATGCTGAACATTTTTTAGGGGGCGACGAGCCGAAAGAGCCGCCCGTCATGGAAGATCGCATTGCGCCCGAAGGCGCTGTCTTGCCACCGCTACGCACGCTCGAACGCAATGAAGACTGCTATTGTCACTCAGGAAAAAAGTTCAAACATTGTCATGGCGCGGTTCAACCCTGAAGCACCATTTACGGGCGTCGAACGCGATGACGGGACCATGACGCATGGATGATGACGCACAATTGATATCCGCGTCGGCTGCCTATGCACAGGGTGCGTATACGAAGGCGGCAACTTTATTCCAAATACTCATTCAAAAGCACCCCGGCGTAGCCGAACTTTACATAAACTTGGGCGCAGCGCTGCGTGGCGCAGGTGATACCAGGGGCGCAGAAGCCGCCTACCGGGATGCAACAAGACGCGCCCCCAAAAATGCGCTCGGCTGGTTTAACCTGGCCAACTTGCTGCGCGAAACGCGGCGCGGCGGCGAAGCGCTCGCGGCCTACCACAAGGCCGACGCCTTGCAACCGGCGACCCCAGAAATCCTCAACAACTTGGGCGTTCAGCTTTATGACTGCGGCGCCGTCACCGACGCATTGAAACATTACGACGCGGCGCTGGCGATCCGCCCGGACTTCACCGATGCCATCGCCAACCGGGGTAACGCCTTGCAGCGCATGGGCCGCATGGCAGACGCCGAAAGCGCAATCCGTGCCGCCTTGGCCGCGATGCCGGACAATGCCGTGTATCGCCTCAACATGGCATCTTTCCTGGCTGCAAAAGGCGATCACGCGGCGGCCCTCGAATGGACGGACCGCGCCATCGAGTCCGACCCCACGTTTATCAAAGCCCGCCTAAAACGGGCGGGACTGTTGATCCAACAAGGCGACCTGGAGGCCGGTTTTGCGGCCTATGAGGACCGTTGGCTGATCCCTGACTGGCATCTGCTGCCCGATAAGATCACCGCCCCGGCGTGGCGAGGCGAAGACCTGAGCGGCAAAAGACTTTTGGTGTGGAACGAACAAGGCTTCGGCGACGCGCTGATGTATGTCCGGTTCCTGCCCGACCTTCAGGCACTGGGCGCGCACGTGACGTTGATGTGCGAAAAAACGTTGATGCGCCTCATGCGCCAAAGTTTTGACGACATCGATATTGTCGATTTAGCCGCCTCCCCCCCTGCGACCGACTATCACGTATCGATCATGAGCCTCCCGGCTCGGCTCGGCGTGACGCTGCAAACGTTGGGCACAGGCAACCCTTATCTGCGTGCCGCCGATGACGAAATTACAGCTTGGAACGCCGAGGTCGCAGATCGTACAAATGGCAAGCCCGGTATCGGCTTGATTTGGGCCGGCAATCCGGGACAAGCGCACGACTACGCACGCTCAATGACGCCCGACGACATGGCGCCGCTCCTGAACAACGACGACATCGCGTTTTTTAATTTAATGGTCGGGCCGCGCGGTAACACATGGCGAGATCCCAGGCTGATCGATGTACGCGATCAATTGACCGACTTTGCCGCGACGGCCGCACTGATGACATCGCTCGATCTGATCGTCAGTGTCGACAGTGCACCGGCGCATCTTGCGGGCGGGCTTGGCTGTCCTGTGCAAATTTTATTATCTTTCGACCCGGACAGCCGATATTTTTTAACGCGCACTGACAGCCCCTGGTACCCGTCGGCGACCCTGGTCCGGCAAGAAACACCCGGAAACTGGGCGGATTCCATAGGTTCCGTACAGCAGATGCTGAGCAAGCTCTCCGGCATCTAAGACCGCCGTTAACACCCTTTTTACCTTAGGGTTTAGGCCTTTATTAAAGACCTTCTGCTTTTCTATAGGTCCCAAGATTCTCAGGGACTGATTTAGGGATTAAAAGAAGCAACCATCGGAAAGCAGAATGCAATGACCGACATGAGATCACACGCTGAGGGACACAGACCGCAACGGTCCAGTTCCCTCTCACCGGCCGGGCGCCCTCAAGCGCTTGATGACCTGCCACCGCCCGATACCACCCGATGGGTGCCCAGGCGCAAAGCAGAGGTCGTTGCCGGCGTGCGGACGGGGGTGATTACCCTCGAAGATGCCTGCAAACGCTATAAGCTATCGGTTGACGAATTCCGCTCGTGGGAACGTCTATTGGAGCGCCATGGCGTCAAAGGCTTACGCACCACCCGTATCAAAGCGTACCGCGCCGGTTAATCTTTCCCCGCGCGCCTAAAATAATCCGCCCGCTCAGCGCCACAAAAGCGCTGGGCTAGGCAATTATTGCCGGGCGTTAACTCGTTGTTCACTAAACTCGCCCTAGCATCCGTTATGGGTTGACGATCTGCGCGCCCAAGTGCGTCAGATTTGATATAACCGAACATGGATGGGGGCTCTCGTGGATACATTTGTTCAGGCGTTAAGAAATCTGGGGCCAATGCGATTGGCGATTATGGGCGGCGTGGTGCTGGGCATGATCGGCTTCCTGGTTTTCTTTGCCACCAAGCTTTCGACCCCCAGCATGACGACGCTGTACGGTGAATTGGCACAAAGCGATGCATCAGGCATCGTGCAAGAGCTCGAAAGCCGCAACGTCCCCTTTAAGATTGAGCAAAACGGCTCAAAAATCCTGGTCCCTGAAGACCGCGTCTTACAGTTGCGGTTGGAACTCGCGCAGCAAGGCCTGCCGTCGGGCGGTTCAATCGGCTACGAGTTGTTCGATGATGCCGACACGCTCGGCTCCACCAACTTTATGCAAAACGTCAACTTGGTGCGTGCCCTTGAAGGTGAACTTGCACGAACAATTGGATCGATCAATTCGGTCAAAAGTGCGCGCGTCCATTTGGTGATGCCGCGCCGCGAGTTATTCAGCCGCGAAAAGCAAGAGCCCAGCGCGTCTGTCATCATGCAAATGCGCGGTCCGGTGCGTTTATCGGCCGAGCAGGTCGCCGCTGTTCAACACTTGGTCGCGTCCGCCGTGCCGCAACTGACGCCGCAGCGCATCTCGTTGATCGACAACAAAGGCTCGCTGCTGTCGTCCGGCTTTGAATCCGCAGACTCCGTGCCGGGCATGGCCAACAAGGTCGATGATCGGCGCCGCGCCATCGAAGGCGAACTTGCCCACACCATCGAAGAACTGCTTGAAAAAACCGTCGGCTTTGGCCGTGTAAGGGCCGAGGTGTCACTGGCGATGAATTTCGACCGTATCTCGACGCAGTCCGAAGAATACAATCCGGACGGCCAAGTGATCCGGTCGACAAATGCGGTGGAAGAAACCGGGTCTTCCCGCGACAGCGAGGGGGAACCGCCGATTACCGTTGGCACCAACTTGCCCGACGCCAACCTCGGCACCGGCGATACCGCCAGCCGCCAAGAAAATCAAAGCCGCGTCGAAGAGACCACGAACTTCGAAATCTCCAAGACCGTCACCAATCATATTCGCGAAGGCGGCCAGATTGAACGCCTGTCTATCGCCGTGCTGATCGACGAAAAACAAGCCTTGAACGCCGATGGCGACAAGATTTCGGAAAAGCGCAGCGAAGAAGAAATGCGCCTGCTTACAACCTTAATCCGGGGTGCGGTCGGCTTTGATGAAGACCGCGGCGACACCCTGGAGCTCATTCAGATGAAGTTCGCTGAATTCGAAGCCCCAGAAGAAGAATTAGAACTGTTTTTTGGAATGGGTAAGAATGATATCCTGCGAGTCGTCGAAGTCCTGGTGCTCAGCATCGTCGCAATCCTAGTGATCTTGCTGGTGGTCCGTCCGCTGCTGTCACGGGCCTTCGAAGCGCTGCCATCGTCGCAGGAAGCCGCTGAGCGCTTGCTCGCCGATCAGCGCCGGGCACCGGCATTGACCGGACCGTCGGCGCCGACCGGCGTCAACTTGGACGAAGACGACGAGGAGCAGTTCGAAGAGTTGATCGATATCGACCGCGTCGAAGGCCGTGTGAAAGCTTCGTCCATGCGGAAAGTCGGTGAGATTATCGAGAAGCATCCTGAAGAAGCGCTGTATATCCTGCGCTCATGGATGTATCAGGAAACCTAAGGTCGACAACCGCAGGAAAAATAGACGATGACAAAGAGCAAAGAAGATTACAGGTCCCTCTCCGGCCCACAGAAAGCTGCAGCTCTCATGCTCGCCGTCGGACGTACTCATTCTTCGAAACTTTTTGAGCGCATGGACGACGAGGAAATCCGTGAACTTTCCCTCGCGATGTCAACGTTGGGCTCACTCGGCGCCGGTATCGTTGAACGCTTGTTTGTTGAATTTGCCGATCAGCTGTCGACCGCCGGCGGCCTGGTTGGTTCCTACGATTCCACCGAACGCCTACTTTTAGAAACGATGCCTGAGGACCGCGTTAGGCAGATCATGGAAGAACTGCGCGGCCCCGCCGGTCGCACCATGTGGGACAAGCTCGGCAACGTGAACGAAGCTGTTCTCGCGAACTATCTGAAAAACGAATACCCACAGACCGTTGCAGTCGTGTTGTCTAAAATTAAGCCCGACCACGCAGCCCGCGTTTTGGCGTTGTTGCCGGAAAACTTCTCGATGGAAGTGATCATGCGGATGCTGCGCACGGAAGCGGTGCAAAAAGAAATCATCGATCACGTTGAGCGCACGCTGCGGACCGAATTCATGACCAACCTGTCGAGCGCCGCACGTCAGGACAGCCACGAGATGATGGCCGAAATCTTCAACAACTTGGATCGCAACACCGAAAACCGATTCATAACCGCCCTCGAAGAGCGTAACCAAGAGTCTGCCGAGCGCATCAAGCAGTTGATGTTCACCTTCGACGATCTGATGCGCGTCGATGCCACCGGCATCCAGGTGCTGCTGCGCCAGGTCGAAAAAGACCAGTTGGCGATTGCACTCAAGGGCGCTGCCGACAGCATCAAGGAACTGTTCTTTGCCAACATGTCCGAACGCGCTGGTAAGATGATGAAAGAGGATATGGACGCCATGGGGGCTGTGCGCCTCAAGGACGTCGAAGAAGCACAATCCGCAGTCGTACAGGTCGCCAAGGCGCTGTCCGATGCAGGCGAAATCGTCATTGCCGGCAACGATGAAGAGAGTGAACTCATAGACTAACCCCCGCATGTTGGCCGAGCGGGGCGTCGCGTAGGGCGATTTCCACCAAGCCAACACCGGGACGGGAGATTTTATGTCGACGGTC
>Ga0129324_10001029_pt1 | contig 18776 bp, 11 predicted proteins | sample CPBDNA_7_FD_96879 | JGI IMG/M metagenome (GOLD analysis project Ga0129324, IMG submission 96879) | Freshwater to marine salinity gradient microbial communities from Chesapeake Bay, USA - CPBay_Spr_15_0.2_DNA | ecosystem: Environmental > Aquatic > Marine > Coastal | place: USA: Chesapeake Bay... | reverse complement strand
GCTTGGTTCTTTTTTCTAGTGTATTCGGTATGGTAGGTATCGTGAAGTTCAAAATCAATGGCTTCCAAAGCCATTTCAGTATGAAGCTCTCTGGTTTTCCCTGTTTTTAGATCTTTGCGGTCGTAATCGTAAATGCGGTAAGTAACATCAGAAGATTGCTGTATTTCAGCAAGTACCACTCCTGCGCCTATGGCATGAACTCTTCCTGTAGGAATATAAAAAGCGTCTCCCTCTTTTACTGGAAACTCATTTAAAACCTCAGTAATGGTATTGTTCTTTAGATATTCTTGATAAGAATGTTGATCGAGTTGTTTTTTAAAACCTACCGTGATCACAGCATCTTCATAAGATGGCATGATGTACCACATCTCGTTTTTACCAAAAGAATTATGACGTTCTCTAGCAAGTTCATCACTAGGGTGTACTTGAATAGAAAGTGGTTTTTTGGCATCTATAAATTTGATCAGTAAGGGGAATTCCCCACCATACTGATGAAAAACTTCTTCTCCTAAAAAATCAGATTGATATAAGGCTATAAGTTCATTGATTGTTTTTCCTTTATACAATCCTTGCTTTACTAGAGTTTCACTTCCAGGCACTGCGCTTATTTCCCAAGACTCTCCTATGGATTCTTGATCGTAATTTTTATTAAAATCTGTTTTGAGCTTTTCTCCACCCCAAATACGATAGTGAAAAACAGGCTCGAATTTCAAAGGATACACTTTCATTAATGAGTTCGTGACTGAATGAACCTGCAATTTAAGATAACCACATCAAAATAGCTAGTTTACCCCCTTCAAATTAAACTTTTGAAGATCAAAGAGATGTGTATTTTAGTGTTGTTATGGGTTATCGCTAAATGAGTTATTGAACTTTGAAAAAGATATGTTTCTATAAAATTATAAAAAAAAGGATGCCAAATCACCATAATCCCTATCTTTACTGAGCTATGGAATTACCACCTTTAGAGGTTCAAATCAAAACCTTGCCGTTGTTGCCAGGAGTCTATTTGTATTTTGACAAAAAAGACAAGTTGCTTTATGTAGGAAAAGCGAAAAAGCTGAAAAAACGAGTTTCCTCTTACTTTACAAAAAGCCACGACAGTTTCCGCATCAAAACGATGGTTAAAAATATCCACCGTATTGAGCATATAGTAGTCGATACAGAAACTGACGCGCTGCTATTAGAAAACAGCTTGATTAAAAGTCGCAACCCGCGATACAATATCATGCTAAGAGATGATAAAACATACCCTTGGTTAGTGATTAAAAAAGAACGATTCCCCCGAGTTTTTCTAACCCGTAAAATGATCAAAGATGGTAGTGAATATTTCGGACCTTATACCAGTGTTAGAACCGTAAGAACGTTGCTAGAATTAGTAAAAACACTCTACCCCATACGCACTTGTAATTACGATTTACAACAAGACAAAATTAATGAGGGAAAGTTTAAATTATGCCTGGAATACCATATAGGTAATTGTAAAGGGCCTTGCACAGGGCTGCAACATGAAGTAGCATACAACCGAAGTATAGAAGCGATAAGAGGAATTGTAAAGGGGGACTTTAAAGTAGCTGTTTCTTACTTTACAGAATTGATGCAAGTCCATGCGGTCAACATGGAGTTTGAAGAAGCTCAGCAGTTAAAAGAAAAGTTAGAAATTCTTACTAGATACCAAGCCAAATCTACCGTAGTCAATCCTAATATTTCAAACGTAGATGTCTTTACCATTGTAAGCGACGAGGCCGCTGGTTATGTGAATTATCTTCAAATCAACTACGGAGCAATCACACGCTCCCATACCATGGAACTTAAAAAACAACTGGATGAAGATGATCAACAATTACTAGAACTAGCCATTATAGAATTGCGTACTAGATTTGACTCTCAATCCACAGAGGTTTACACGCAGTTTGAGGTAGAGCTTGGAGAAAACCTCAAAGTAACCGTTCCGAAACTAGGAGACAAAAAACGAGTAATCGATTTGTCAGAACGCAACGCCAAATTCTTTAGACAAGAACAGTTCAAAACTATTAAAATTGTAGATCCAGATCGTCATACCAACAGGCTCATGGTGCAGATGAAAGCCGACTTGCATTTGGATGAAGAACCTAGACATCTAGAGTGTTTTGACAATTCAAATATTCAAGGAACTAACCCTGTTGCGGCATGTGTAGTCTTTAAAAATGGTAAACCCAGTAAAAAAGAATACCGGAATTTCAATATAAAAACAGTTGAAGGACCAGATGATTTTGCTAGTATGGAAGAGGTGGTTTACCGAAGGTACCGCAGGTTGCTAGAAGAAGACCAGCCCTTACCTCAACTGATTATTGTTGATGGAGGAAAAGGACAACTTTCTAGTGGAGTTACAGCCTTAGAACGACTAGGTTTAAGAGGAAAAATACCCATCATTGGTATTGCAAAAAGACTGGAAGAGCTTTTTTATCCCAACGATCCTGTACCTTTATACCTGGATAAACGCTCTGAAACCTTAAAAGTCATACAGCAAATGCGTAATGAAGCGCACCGTTTTGGAATCACACATCACAGAAATAAACGCAGCAAACAAGCCATTGAAACCGAACTAGACAAGATTTCAGGAGTGGGAGAAAAAACAGTGGTAGATTTACTCAAGCACTTTAGAAGCGTTAAACGCGTTAAAACAGCCTCAAAAACAGAACTTGCTGAAGTAGTGGGAGCCTCTAAGGCTCAAAAGATTATAGATTTTTATAAAGATGAAAAAAAGTAACTTCCTTTTGTTTTTAATCGTTATCGCTTTCGCGAAAGCGAATCATCTACAAGCGCAAAATGACCATCCTACTCCCAGACCAAAAATCGGACTAGTACTATCTGGCGGCGGGGCAAAAGGTCTAGCCCATATTGGAACTTTAAAGATTATTGATTCCCTTGGAGTAAAGGTAGATTACGTGGCGGGAACCAGCATGGGGGCAATCGTAGGCTCTCTTTATGCCTCTGGATATACAGGGAGACAAATCGATTCTATTTTTAATATTATTGATTTTGACAAGATTATTTCTGATGATATCCCGCGTAGCTCAAAATCTTATTATGAACGCAAAAGCAATGAACGCTATGCGGTAAGTTTGCCTTTTAAAAACTTTAAAGTACTGTTCCCCTCTTCTTTAAGTAAAGGTCAAAACATCTATGACTTACTTTCAAAATTGCTTTCTCACGTAAAAGACACAGATGATTTTAGCAACCTACCCATTCCATTTTTATGTATTGCAACCGACATCACTACTGGTGAAGAAGTAGTCTTAGAAAGAGGTTATTTACCAAAAGCTGTAAACGCAAGTGGTGCCTTACCTTCTCTTTTTGCCCCTGTAACTATAAATAACCAATTGTTAATAGACGGAGGAGTTACCGATAATTATCCCATCAGTAAATTGAAAGAGCGCGGCATGGACATTATTATAGGTGTTGATGTACAAGACGATTTAAAGTCGCTAGAAGAATTGCGCAGTGCTCTCGATATACTTTCACAGATCAATAATTTCCGTACGATCAACGATATGAAGGACAAAGCTCCACAGACAGATATTTATATAGTTCCTGATATAGCAGCATACACAGTAATCTCTTTTGATCAAGGAAGGGAGATTATTCAAAAAGGGGAAGAGGCGGCTAGAACACATGCCGACCAACTTCAAAGACTCGCCTTTGATCCGTATTCCAAACCAGAACTGTTCGTCCAAATGGCCGATAGTATTTATCTCAACACGATCAATATAAAGGGAAACAAGAATTATAGCAGAGCTTTTATTGCAGGTAGATTTAAGGTGAAAACACCTGGAATGGTGGCTTATACAGACTTAAATATTGGAATCAATAATTTACAGGCAACTGATAATTTTGCTAAAATTAATTATGAAATCATCACAGACCAAAATGGCGGCCATGTATTAGATATAGATGTAGTGGAAAGCGATGTGCGTAATTATTTGCGTCTGGGTCTTCATTATGATGAACTGTTGCGCAGTGGAGCCCTTATCAATCTAACTCGAAAAAATGTGCTTTTTGATAATGATATTATTTCTGCTGATGCTATTATAGGGGATAATCTGAGGTATAGTTTGGACTATTATATAGATAATGGTCGTTACTGGTCTATAGGGTTGCACAGTGAATTTGTAAGATTTGAACAAGATGTCAGCGCCGTATTTGTAGAAAATGTTATCAACATATCATCCCTAAGTGTGAATAGTCTTAGGTTACAATATAGCGACTGGACACAACAAGCATTTTTACAAACGAGAATTAACAAATCGATAAATTTTGTTGTAGGCCTTGAAGTAAAGTCACTTCATGTTTTTACAGAAACTTTGATCACCGATGACCCCACTGACGATACTACCGATTTTTCTAACGGGAGTATGGGAAGTTTTTATGGTAAAGTATTAGTCGACTCCTATGATAACGCTCTATTTCCTTCTTCTGGCTGGAAGGTAGAAGGTGATTTCCATCTATACGCTTTCAATACAGAATTTGGAGAGCGGTTTAAGGAATTCTCTATGGCGCAAATCGAAGTAGGGCATGCACAGCGTTTTGGAAATTTCACAGTTCGGGGAGCTGCACATATAGGAATTACTATAGGGGACACCGACAACTCTGCCATGGATTTTTATTTAGGAGGATATGGCTCTCGCAGGATCAATAATCTCATTCCATTTTACGGATATGATTTTATAAGTATTAGTGGTGGGTCCATAATTAAGGTGCTTTTTGAAGCCGATTATGAAGTGTTTAAAAAAAACCATATTGTATTCAGTGCTAATTATGCAAACGCACAAGACAATTTATTTGAACAGAACAACTTGTTTGACAATGCGAGGTACACTGGTTATGCCATAGGATATGGTTTAGAAACCTTTTTAGGTCCATTAGAATTCAAATATAGCTTCTCTCCCCAAGAGAAAAACGGACAGATCTTTGTTAATTTAGGTTTTAAATTTTAATCAAAGCTATCTTTGTTTTTTTAACATAAGTGCCAATAGCTCGCTAGCTGGGAAAAAAGCAATTTGATAAGGGATTGAACAACAAATAAAAGCTTGCTGATTATTTAAAAATAAATAATACCATTTAATCATGGAATGGTCTAAAGAATTTCCGAAATTTGAGAGATTTAATTTCTAGCTATGCCTTTTTACCATAAACTGGGTAAAATACCACCCAAAAGACACACGCAATTTAGAAAACCCGATGGTTCTCTTTATTCAGAACAACTTTTTGGAACCATAGGTTTTGAAGGGACGTCCACAAATTCTTATCATATGTACCGTCCTACTATGGTGAAAGAAATTAAAAACCAATACAGTGTCAAACCAGAAATAGCACTGAAAAACCACCTTAAATCTTACCGACTAAAAGGCTTTCAAATACAACCTGAAGCCGACTATCTAGAAAGTCGTAAAACCGTTTTGATGAATAGTGACGTGGCTATTATTCTTGCTGCGCCAAAAGAATCTACTAAGGATTATTTCTATAAAAACAGCGATGCCGACGAATTGCTTTTTGTTCATAAAGGAACAGGAACCTTGCGTACTCATTTAGGGAATTTAGAATTTAAATACGGAGATTACTTGTTGATCCCTAGAGGTATTATTTATAAAATTGATTTTGACACTACTGACAATAGACTCTTTATTGTGGAGAGTAGACGCCCCATATACACTCCCAAACGCTACAGAAATTGGTTTGGTCAATTGTTAGAACATGCGCCTTTTTGTGAACGAGACTTGAGAAGGCCTGAAACTCTAGAAACACATGACGAAAAAGGTGAATTTTTAATTAAAGTGAAAAAACAAGATGATATATTTGATATTGTCTATGCATCACACCCTTTTGATGTTGTAGGCTACGACGGTTACAATTTCCCATACGCTTTTTCTATTCATGATTTTGAACCTATAACTGGACGCATTCATCAGCCGCCACCTGTACATCAAACCTTTGAAACAGACGCTTTTGTGGTTTGTAGTTTTGTACCTCGATTATACGATTACCATCCCAATAGCATTCCTGCACCTTATAATCATAGCAATATAGATAGCGATGAAGTGCTTTATTATGTAGATGGTGATTTTATGAGTCGCAATGACATTGAGGCGGGACACATCAGCTTGCATCCTGCTGGTATTCCCCATGGACCTCACCCAGGAACTGTCGAAAAAAGTATCGGAAAAACAAAGACAGAAGAACTTGCTGTTATGGTAGATACTTTTAAACCTTTAATGGTTACTAAAGAAGGATTAAAAATTGCCGATGAAAATTATCATAAAAGTTGGCTGGATTAATTTAACTGCAGCAAAAAATAACAGTGAAAAAGAACAAACCAAAATATTCTTATCGATCGCAGCAGTCTACTTTTTTCCCGTGGCAATACCAAAACCAAGGGGTTAACTCGTTTAGTGATCCAAATGGAAAATTGACTTAAAATTGGAGATAAGCAATGGCAATGTGATTACGAAAATGTCACTTGGGATTATGAAAAAAAGTCTAAAGAAACAAAAGAGTATAGCACCGAAGAGAAATGGAATTAGGATGATGAAATAGACTCATTTAAAACAATAACCGATTCAACTATACCAATAGTAGAGGTACTACTTAAAGGAACTTCTCAAAAAGATAGCAATTATGATAGTTAACAGGATGGATATAACCCCCCACTTAAGAGCCATGTGGTAGCAAAGATGTCTCTTACTCCTACTAGATTCCTTTATTTATTACATTAAAAAAATACATTATGCCAGCAGATATAAAAAACCTAAAAGACCTACAAAATACGGAGTATTCCCTTAAGAAACTTTTTAAAGAAGCCGAAGATTTCCTTCCCCTTCTAGGAACTGATCATGTAGAACTCTATGTAGGTAATGCCAAACAAAGTGCTCATTTTTATAAAACTGCTTTTGGCTTTCAATCAGAAGCATATGCGGGTCTAGAGACAGGACTTAAAGATCGCGTTTCTTATGTATTGAGACAAGGTAAGATAAGACTCGTTCTCACCACTCCTCTACAAAAAAATGGAGAACTCAACGATCACATCAACCTTCACGGTGATGGAGTAAAAGTAGTCGCCCTATGGGTAGAAGACGCTCGAAAAGCATTTGAAGAAACTATTAAAAGAGGTGCTAAGCCTTACCTAGAGCCTACCGTATATCAAGACGATCATGGTGAAGTGGTAAAATCAGGGATTTACACCTATGGAGAGACCGTTCACCTGTTTATTGAACGCAACAACTATAATGGAATTTTCCTTCCTGGATTTAAAAAATGGGAATCTCATTATAACCCGGAACCTGTAGGCCTTAAATTTATAGACCATATGGTAGGAAATGTAGGATGGGATGAAATGAATACCTGGTGTAAATTTTATGGAGAAGTTATGGGGTTTGCACAAATCATTTCCTTTGCCGATGATGATATTGCAACCGAATACACTGCCTTAATGAGTAAAGTAATGAGCAATGGAAACGGTAGAGTGAAGTTTCCAATCAATGAGCCTGCCAAAGGAAAAAAGAAATCCCAAATTGAAGAATACCTAGACTTTTACAATGGTCCAGGTGTACAACATATTGCCGTTGCTACTGATGATATTGTAGCTACTGTAAGCGCAATGAGAGACCGAGGTGTAGAGTTTCTATACGTCCCTGAAGAATATTATGACGATCTTATAGAACGTGTAGGAGAAATAGACGAAGATGTAGAAGTACTAAAAAAACACGGTATTCTTATAGACCGAGATGAAGAAGGTTATTTATTACAACTATTTACTAAGACTGTTGTCGATCGACCAACGATGTTTATAGAAGTAATACAGCGCAAAGGAGCCCAATCTTTTGGAGTGGGAAACTTTAAAGCACTGTTTGAAGCTATTGAAAGAGAACAAGCGTTAAGAGGTACTTTATAATAAAACGATAATCAATTAATTCCCATTTTGGAATAGACTTTGCAGTAGAGGGTGGTGGTACTAATTCACGATCAATTCTTATGAATATGAAAAAGATTGTTTTTTTAATGGTGGCCGTTTTTGTAACGACTACTGCTTTTACTCCGGGCACTGTTACAACAAGTGCCTCAAAGCAAATGGCCTTTGAAAATGGGGAGTGGTTTAAATTCAGAATTCACTATGGTGTATTTAACGCTAGCTACGCAGAGCTCAAGGTAAATAATGCAAGACTTAAGGGAAAACCAGTTTACCACATTAAAGGAAAAGGAAAATCTACTGGGTTACTTCACCTATTCTTTAAAGTAGATGATACATATGAGACTTATATAGATCGAGAAACGGTAAAACCCTATCGTTTTATCCGTGAAATAGACGAAGGTGGTCATACCAAAGATATACAAATCGACTTTGATCATGAAGCCGGTACTGCTTTAGTAAACGATAAAAAGAATAAACAACAAACCCTGGTTAACATCGAGCCTTATACCCAAGATATGGTAAGCGCATTTTATCATTTGAGAAATATGGTAACCATTGAAACGCTGCGATTAGGAGATGAATTCACTTTGCCGATGTTTTTTGACAAAGAAAATTTTGAATTTAAATTGAAATATCTTGGGGAAGAAATTATAAAAACAAAATTTGGTGAAGTCACTTCGTTAAAGTTTCGGCCTTACGTGCAGTCTGGTCGTGTTTTTAAAGAAGAAGAAAGCCTCACCGTATGGATCTCTAAAGATGCTAATAAAATCCCCTTAAAAATTAAAGCAAAGCTTGCCGTTGGATCCCTAACCGCTGACCTTGAATCATTTAAAGGACTTAAACATTCTTTCCAAATTTTAGCTAGCAAATAACACTCTTAAAACCTTGGTAATCCCAAAAATAAGTTCAAATTGTGTTTAAGTTAAATATAGTTAAGACAACGGCTCTAAGAATTGATAGAAACCACAAGGTTCATTACTTTTGCGAGTCTACTTAAATGAACCACATGTCCGAAGAAATCAGCCCAGAGATTGCCCAGCGCATTAAGTTGTTAGAGGATAAGTTTAAAAACTCTGGTCAAGACATGCTTTCCTATTTAGATGGATTGCTCTACGACACGTATACCACGTACTGGGATTATATAAGATTAGACACCTTGCTAAGTCTTCAAGTGCCGTCTACAGCGTTTCCTGACGAGATGATATTTATAAGCTATCATCAAATTACAGAATTGTATTTTAAGTTAATCATTCATGAACAACTACAGATTATAGAAAGCACCTTGCTTACCGCTGCGTTTTTTGAAGAAAAGATAAGACGTATCAACAGGTATTACAGCGTCTTGATCAATTCCTTTGAAGTAATGATCCAAGGTATGGAACGCGAGCAATTTCTTAAATTCAGAATGTCTTTACTTCCTGCCAGTGGATTTCAAAGCGCTCAGTTTAGAATGATAGAGTTGTATAGTAGTGATTTGGTTCATTTAGTTCATCCCTCTGTTAGGTCCCGCTTTCGCGAAAGCGAAATAGACCACACCCAAAAAGAATTATTTGAAAACATCTATTGGAAAAAGGGTGGTATCGATATGCATACTGGAGAAAAAACCCTCACACTAAGGCAGTTTGAAAAGCGGTATACCCCTAGATTTCTAAGAATTGCAAAAGAAGTAGAACACACTAATTTAAATCAGCGTTATCTATCATTACCAAAAGAAGAGCAGACGCAAGAACTCCAAGATGCCTTGCGTCGATTAGATCAAAATGCAAACATCAACTGGCTGCTCATGCATATGGGAGCAGCACACAGGTATTTGCGTAAAGAAGGAACAGCAGTGCAGGCAACTGGAGGGACCAACTGGAAAGAATTTCTACCACCTAGCTTTCAAAAAATCTCCTTCTTTCCATCGCTATGGACACAAGAGGAGCACGAAAATTGGGGAAAACAATGGGTAGATCACGCATTAAATACAAAATAAATGATCCATAAGTATTTCATCGCCGGCGCCATCGCATTGGCATTGAGCATTAAGGCTTGTAAAAATAATACAGACACGTCTCAACAAAAAGAGGTAGCGACTTCTAATGAGATAGGAGGTCCTATCATGAAGTACGGCTTTGACCTCAATGAATATGAAATCGTTGCAGACACTGTTAAAAACGGAGCGACCTTCAATGATTTAATTATCAATCATATAGTCAAAGGTCAAAGTGCTTTTCAAATAGCAAACAAACTCAATGAAATTTATGACTTACGCAAAATACAAGCCGGGAAACCATTTAAGATTCTAAAAAGAAGAGACAGCCTTCGCACTCCTGAAGCCTTCATTTACGAGTTGAGTAGAATGGATTATGTAGTAGTTAATTTTAATGATACGCTAGCAGCTTACAAAGACCAACATCCTATTTCCTTTAAAAGAAAAACAGCAAGCGGCATCATCAACGCTACACTATCGGAAGCAATGCAAGAAGAAGGCCTAAGCATCAGTGCTATTTATGAACTTTCTGACATTTATAGATGGTCTATAGATTTCTTTAAACTTCAAAAAGGCGATCGCTTTAAGATGATTTACAACGAGCGCTATATCAATGACTCTATTTATGCAGGAATCGAATCTATAGAAGCGGCTGTTTTTGAAACTGATCAAACCCCATTTTACGCCTTTGATTATGTCACCGATACGGTAACTCAAATGAGCGATTATTATGACGAAAAAGGCAAAACACTACGAAGTTTTTTCCTAAAAGCTCCTGTGAACTATTCCAGAATCTCTTCTCGATTTACCAAAAGAAGATTTCACCCAGTACAGAAAAGATGGAAAGCACACCAAGGAACCGATTACGCCGCAGGTTATGGAACTCCGATAGTGGCTACCGCAAATGGGATAGTGACCAAGTCCGGCTACACTGGTGGCAACGGTAATTATGTAAAAATAAAACACAACGCCACCTACTCTACTCAATACTTGCACATGACCAAGCGCAAGGTAAAAGTAGGACAGCGTGTAAAACAGGGTCAAGTTATAGGTACCGTAGGGAGTACAGGACTTGCTACTGGCCCACATGTTTGTTATCGATTTTGGGTTAATGGGAAACAGGTCGACCCCTACAAACAAAATTTACCTAGCGCAGCACCCTTACCTCAATCAAAAATGAAGGAATACTTGCAGTTTATAGCTCCATTAAAAGTAGAAATAGATCAAGTTCCTTTTAAAGAAGAAGATCCTATTATTTAAATTTTTTCCTAAGCACCAACTTGATTATCCCCCAAGACCTTTTAGAATCCATTACATCATGAAAAACATCAACCCTACTTCTACTGCGGCATGGAAAGCACTTGAAGATCATTACCAGACCATAAAGAACTTCAACTTAAGAGAAGCTTTTCAAAACAACCCAGAGCGTGCAAAAGAGCTCACTATACAAGAAGGAGACTTTTATGTAGACCTTTCAAAAAATTTGATTCTTAAAGAGACAAAGCAAAAATTAGTATCCCTCGCTAACGAGTGTCATTTAACTGAAGCTATAGCATCTTATTTTAATGGTGAACAAATAAATGCGACTGAAAATCGTGCGGTATTACATACCGCATTGCGCACCACAGAGAGCAACGCCGAGGTAGAAGAAAAAGTCACTGCTGCTCTCGCTAGTAAAAACAAAATGTTTGCTTTTGTTGACGCCGTAAATAACGGAACCATCACTACGGCAACAGGAAAAAAATTTGACACCGTAGTCAATATAGGAATAGGCGGTAGTGATTTAGGACCTGAGATGATCTATGAGGCCATGCAAGCTTATAAAAATGAGCTCACTCTTCATTTTGTCTCTAATATAGAAGGAGATCATATAGAAGAAACCTTAAAAAAGATTCAACCAGAAACAACACTCTTCGTAATTGTTTCTAAGTCTTTTGGAACACAAGAAACACTTACTAACTCAACAACCATAAGAAATTGGTTTACCGATAAAGTAGGTGACTCAGCGGTAGCAACGCACTTTATTGCAGTAAGCAGCAATGTACAACGCGCTATAGATTTTGGAATTGATAAAGAAAATATCTTTCCAATGTTTGACTGGGTAGGTGGACGTTTTTCGTTGTGGAGCACGGTAGGTATGTCTGTTGCCTTGGGAATAGGTTCTAAAAATTTTCAAGATTTACTGAATGGTGCTCATGATATGGATACACATTTCAGGGACACTTCTTTTGAAAAAAATATTCCTGTCGTTTTAGCATTGCTTACCATATGGTACAACAACTTTTTTCAAGCGCAAAGTGAAGCTGTAATACCCTACACCCAATACCTTCATCGACTTCCCGCTTATTTGCAACAAGCCATAATGGAAAGTAATGGGAAAAGTGTAGACCGCAATGGAAATCGAGTGAATTATGAAACTGGGAACATCGTTTGGGGAGAGCCAGGTACCAACGCACAACATGCCTTTTTTCAATTGATTCATCAAGGAACCAAATTGATTCCTGCACAATTTATCGCTTTCGCGAAAACTAAATACAACCACCCAGACCATCAAAACAAGCTTATGGCAAATTTCTTTGCACAAACAGAAGCTTTGATGAATGGAAAAACTAGTCAAGAAGCGGCAAAAGATTTAGCCTCCTCAGGAAAATCAAAAACCGAAATCGACCAACTAGTTCCTTTTAAGGTTTTTGAAGGAAACAAACCAACAACTACGATATTAATAGATGAACTTACCCCAAGGAGTTTAGGTAAGCTAGTAGCCATGTATGAACATAAAATTTTTGTAGAAGGAGTCCTCTGGAATATCTATAGCTATGATCAATGGGGAGTAGAATTAGGAAAGGTCTTAGCCGATGCTATACTTACTGACATTAAAAGCTCAAAATCTGACAATCACGACGCCAGTACAAAGGCTCTTTTACAAAAATTTTTTGAGATAAATAATTAGTTTATTGTTTTTCAGTTAATTAACGTTAATAAGCCGTTCACTTCTTAATGATAGCTTAATATTGGTTTACTCATTTTACTTGTATTTTTGCTGCATCAAACTAAACTCATTCTGAAATGAACAGAAAATTACACATTTTATTTGCAATCGGGCTTTTCTTAAGCTGCATCTCAGTTAGTGCGCAGGTTACTACCTCAAGCATTAACGGCCGTATCATGGAGACCATAGATACAGCACAAGAACCTCTTCTAGGAGTAACCATTGTAGCAGTACATGGTCCTACAGGAACTAATTATGGTACTTCTACTGACATAGAAGGTTATTACCGTATCCCAAACATGCGTGTAGGTGGACCTTACACGATTACTATTTCTTATGTAGGTAAGAAAGAAGAAACATTAGAAAATATCTTTCTTCAATTAGGTCAGTCTGAAAGGATCAGCTTAACAATGACAGATGAATCTAATGCTCTTGACGCTGTTGTTGTTAATGCGGTAAGGGATGGAATTTTTGATTCTGGTAAAACAGGGACAGAAACAAACGTTTCGCTGCGTGACATCAATACCATGCCTTCTGTAACTAGAGGGATAGGAGATTTCTTAAGAAAAACTCCTCAAGCTCAGGTTTCTGAAAATGGAGCGATCTCTATTGCTGGTCAAAACAACCGTTACAACTCTATCTTTATTGACGGTGCAGTAAACAATGACGTTTTTGGTCTTGCTGGTTCTGGTACTAATGGTGGTCAAATAGGTGTCAACCCTATCTCCATTGATGCCATTGAATCGTTTCAAGTAAACGTTGCGCCTTTTGATGTAAGACAATCTGGATTTACAGGTGGTGCGATTAACGCAATTACTCGTTCTGGTACTAATGAAGTAAAAGGAAGTGCTTATTTCTATACCCGCAACCAAAATCTTGCTGGAAAGACCCCAGTAGGAATCAGTGAAGACAACCGTGAAAAATTAGACGATTTTACTGCAAACCTTTATGGGGTGCGTGTAGGAGGACCTATCATCAAAGATAAATTGTTCTTCTTTGTAAATGCTGAAGTGCAAAGAGAAGAAGAGCCTAGACCATTTGACTCTAGTCTTTACAATGGAGATAGCAGCATTGCTGAAATCAATACTTTAAGAGACAACATTATCAACACCTTCGGATACAATCCTGGTGGCTATGAGAACACAATCACAGAGTTAAATAGTGAGAAATTTACGATCAAGTTAGACTATAACATTGATGATAAAAACAGCATCACTGCAAAGCACAATTATGTAAAAGGAGAATCTATATCTCCTAGTCAGAGTAGCAATAGAAACATCAACTTTGCTAATGCTGGTATCTTTTTCCCATCAGAAACTAACTTTACTACTCTAGAATGGAACACTACCAACGGAAAAAATTTATCCAACAATTTAATTGTTAGTTATACTTCTGTAAATGACAATCGTGATCCTCTAGGAAACCCGTTCCCAAGAGTACAAATTAATGATGGTGATGGTCGCATTACTTTTGGTTCAGAAGCGTTTTCAACAGCTAACATTCTTGAGCAAAATATCTTTACTGTTACCAACAATTTTGAGGTATCCAAAGGAGCTCACAACATGACTTTCGGAGGTAACTTTGAAAACTATGATATCAGAAACGTATTTGTAAGACAAAACTTTGGTCAATATACCTTTAACTCTCTTGCAGACTTCAATACGTACTTTGATAATGACGCGACGAATGACGCTCTTGCAGACTCCTATTTCCATTCTTATTCTTTAGTTGATCCAGCTGGAACCTCCGGGGATGATATTCAAAATGCAGCAGCCTCTTTCCAATATTCTCAATTAGGGCTTTATGCGCAAGATCAATGGAGTATTGCAGATAATTTTAAATTAACTTATGGTGTTCGTTTTGATGTTCCTTTCTGGGAAGATGGAGCAGCAAATGACGACTTCAACAACAGAACCGTTGGGTTAATTGAGGCTGAAGGTTACGACCTAGAAGGTGCACGAGTTGGTAAGAAAGTTAAAAGTCAAGTACACATTTCTCCACGTGCTGGTTTTAACTGGGATGTGAAGGGTGATAGAACGACTCAAATACGCGGTGGATTAGGAATATTTACTTCAAGAATTCCTTTAGTATGGCCAGGTGGTGCCTATAACAACAATGGACTAAGTATTGGTGAAGCTAATGCATTTGATAGTCAGACGTTTGTAGCTGACCCAAGCAACCAGCCTCTTAACGGTGCTCCTGCTCCAGGTAGTGGTGCTGTAGGAGGTCAAATTGACATCTTTGCTCCAGACTTCAAGTTACCACAAGTAATGAAGTACAATATCGGTGTTGATCAAAAAACTGATATTTGGGGATTAGTGGTAAGTGCAGACTTCTTGTACAATGAAACCATCAACAACGTGTTTTACCAAAACTTAAACCTAGCACCATCAACGCAATCATTGAACAATGCAGATGGACGTCCATTCTATAATCGCAGTGCCGAAATAGACGACACTTACTCTAGAATTATATTAGCTACTAATACAAATGAAGGATGGTCTTACAACGGTACTTTTAGTATAAGTAAGCCTTTTGAAAATGGTTTTGGAGGTCAGGTTTCTTATTCTTACGGACAAGGAAAATCTGTTTTTGAAGGTACGTCTTCACAAAACAGCTCGCAATGGAGAGGTGTAGCTACGGTTAACGGTAAAAATACTGCTGGTATTGGTAACTCGCAATTTGCTTTTGGGCACAGAGTTTCTGCTAATGCTTCTTATGAAATCGAGTGGAACGAGAATATCAAAACTACTTTTGGTATGTTCTACAATGGACAACAAGGGGGTACCATTAACTATATCTATCAAGGACGTGACCTTTTAAATGATGACTCTAGCGATAACGCATTGTTCTACATCCCAAGAGATCAAAGTGAAATCAATTTAGTAGAGAACAACGGTATCTCTGCTGCAGATCAGTGGGCAGCTCTTGATGCTTACATAGACAGCAACGATTACTTAAGTGAGCGTCGTGGTCAGTATGCAGAACGCAACGGAGATCGCGGACCATGGAATCACATCGTTGATTTAAAAGTTCTTCAAGATTTTAGTTTAAACTTTAATGATAAAGAACATACCTTCCAACTTTCTCTTGACATCTTCAACTTCTTCAACTTCTTGAATAAAGATTGGGGAGAGCAAAGATTCATTAGTTCTAATGTAGGTATTGTAGAGGTAGAAAGAAATGGAGTTAATCCAGAATTCTCTTTCAACCCTAACTTTGCTGAAGGACTTGAGATTATTGATGACGCAGGTACTCGTTCTTCAAGATGGCAAATGCAAGTAGGTCTTAGATACATCTTTAACTAAGAGTTACTTTCAACATAATTTCAAGAACCCTACTCAAAACGAGTGGGGTTCTTTGTTTTTAAAGTATTTTTGAACTAAATATTTTTACTTATGTACAGCATTTTAAAATCAGCTCACTCTGGATGGGCTTACCTCCTTTTACTAGTTCTATTAATAGCTGCGATCAACGCTATAAGTGGTTATTTTGGGAAGAAAGAGTTTGGCAATAAAGATTTCAGCCTTGCATTGGTTGGTCTTATCGTGACACATATTCAATTATTAATAGGACTTGCTTTATACTTTACGCCAGAAAATCTAGGCCGTTGGGAAGGGTTTGAAATGAGCAACTCACCTATACGACTTCTGTTAATTGAACACCCATTAATGATGATCATAGCAGTCGCATTACTTACCATAGGTTATTCCAAACACAAAAAGAAAATCGTTAGTAATGGCAAATTCAAAATGCTCGCTATTTTCTATAGCCTTGCATTTCTAGTGGTACTTTCTAGATTACCCTGGAGTCAGTGGTTGTAGTCATCAAACCAACCGCTTTTTCACTTCTGCTTTTGCCTCATGTCTAACGGGTATTGAGAAAGTGACATTCATACAAACGCCTGGATCAAATTAATGATCCAGGCGTTTTTATGATGCGTAATTAGGAAATGATTCAGGGATCTTAACACAGTTCAAAAGTTATCTAAGATGAGTGCACGGCTTTAAAATAGCTGCCTCAGCAATTTACTTTCACTTACCTCTTAATGAAAGTTGATTGGTGATTTCATACAAGGATATAGCCAAACTATGTATGACGTTCATACTAGAGTTGATGCCAAACATAGGTATAGAAACGGTATGATCTACTAGGTCTATTTGTTCAATCCCGCTTCTTTCACTACCCAAAAGCAAAACTATTTTCTCATACTTTTTGAAGTCAAACTCTTGAATATTGATGCTTTGATCGGTAATTTCTAGCCCTATAATGGTATGCCCGTCCTGTTTTAATTGAGTGATGATTTCTGTAAAACCTACATAGGTTTCATAGGCAATTTGATGGATCGTAGTTCTGGCTGTTTTCTTGACAACCCTATTAGATACAGCTGGCGATTTTTCATGAAAATAGATCTTTTCAACTCCAAAACTTTCAGAAATACGAAAACACATACCTATATTTTCAGGAGTTCTTATGGCATCACAAACAATTGTAATGGGAAATTGCTTTTGATGGTTTGTGATATCGTAATGTGTTAATTGCTTCAAAGTTTTGTTTTATGGCGACCTTATAAATGTATGTTGACATTACTCACTACTTCATGCGCTTACTGGCATAATAGCATTTAAAATGTCATAAACCCGATCTACACTGTTTACATGTTCTACCCTAAGGATCAATCGCAATCCTGAACGAGTTTGTTTTTCTTTCATCCTCAAAACCTTAGGATTAGTCTGTACGGCTTGTAATACTCTAGAGAACGATTCACTTTGATAAAACCCACTTTGTTGATCAGAGATAAAGTATCCTATAAATGTACCTTGTTGCATCACAATCTTTTCTAATCCCAATCGGGTAGCCACCCATTTGATTCTTACACTAGTCAGTAAATTCTCTGCTTCTTCAGGAAGCTCCCCAAATCGATCTATTAGCTCTTTCTTATAAATCTCTAAAGCTTTTTCATCTTCTACTTCATTAAGCTTAGAATACAACGAGAGACGCTCTGTAATGGAGTTGATATAATCATCTGGGAAGAGCAATTCAAAATCAGAGTCCACAGTGACATCAGTGACGTGTTTCTTCTCCTTATCGTTGGTTTCATAAAGATCAGCAAACTCGTTTTCTTTTAATTCCGTAATGGCTTCACTTAATATTTTTTGATACGTATCAAAACCTATTTCATTAATAAAACCACTTTGCTCACCCCCTAATATATCTCCAGAGCCTCTTATTTCAAGATCCTTCATAGCGATATTAAAACCGCTACCTAAATCTGAGAACATTTCTAATGCCTGTATACGTTTTCTTGCCTCTTCTGTCATCACCTCATAAGGTGGTGTAATGAAGTAACAAAACGCTTTCTTGTTGCTACGCCCCACCCGACCGCGCATCTGGTGCAAGTCTGAAAGTCCAAAATTATTAGCGTGGTTGATGAAAATCGTATTGGCGTTAGGAACATCTAAACCGCTTTCAATAATCGTAGTAGAAACCAGTACATCAAACTCCCCATTGATAAAAGCAAGCATTAAGTTTTCTAGTTTTTTTCCTTCCATCTGTCCATGCCCTATACCTATTTTTGCATCTGGAACAGATCGCTGAATCATTCCAGCTACTTCTTTGATATTCTCAATACGGTTATGTACAAAAAAGACTTGGCCTCCACGAGAAATCTCATAACTAATAGCATCGCGTATGGTTTCTTCACTAAAGCGCACCACTTTAGTCTCTACTGGATGTCGGTTAGGTGGCGGTGTTTTAATCACACTTAAATCACGTGCCGCCATTAAAGAAAACTGTAAAGTTCTGGGGATAGGAGTTGCTGTCAGTGTAAGCGTATCTATATTTTCTTTAAGTGTTTTGAGTTTGTCTTT
>Ga0129324_10001027_pt1 | contig 18798 bp, 19 predicted proteins | sample CPBDNA_7_FD_96879 | JGI IMG/M metagenome (GOLD analysis project Ga0129324, IMG submission 96879) | Freshwater to marine salinity gradient microbial communities from Chesapeake Bay, USA - CPBay_Spr_15_0.2_DNA | ecosystem: Environmental > Aquatic > Marine > Coastal | place: USA: Chesapeake Bay... | reverse complement strand
TTCGATGGTAACTATTGCAGCAAGGATGAAAGCTGTTGCTGCAAATTCAATCAGACTTGAAGCTCCCCACTGCAAAGCAAATGGCGTGAATTGAAAGAGAATCAGAGAAACAATAGATGCCTTTGAGCCGAACCATCTTCGAATCAAAACTGCAAGGAGAACCCCGGAGATCAAAAAAAACAAAAAACCGGTCCCACGACCAGCAGTATCAGAGGAAACCCCAAAAATGTTTCCGAAAACAGCGGCAACTCCCTGAAAGAATGGGAATTCATAGGGATTGTTCCACGGAGGACCGAGTGTTGGTAATGGCGTGTCGAATGACCAATTCCCTGCCATGTACTCACGGATTGTGTAGGCAGTTTGGGTTTGTCTGAACGAATAGAGATCAATTAAATTAGTGCGCCAATTCAGCATCTGAATAAGAGAGCCGATAATTGAAATAAGAACAGTGCTCATCCACCACAAACTTTGCGGTTGGTTTGCTTTTAGGGTTTGAGGCACTGTGAGACATTATCAGCCGACTGTGGACTGTCAGTGAATATGTGTTGGAAGTTCATATTGACGGAGATTACCTTTTTCCGTTGATCTAACGTTTCAAACGTGATTCACAAATTGCACGCAGAGGAGATTTTGGAAAAACACAGCTTTATAGTTTGAGGCTCACGAGGATTAACTTGACGGAGCGCTAGAGTTCGGGAATGCATGATTCCGAGGGTCGCATCAACGTGACCCTATGCATTACGGCCTTCAATGAGCAGGACAATCTTGACGAGTTAGTCGACGATCTTCGCTGGTTGCACGCGCAGCTGCCGGAAACAAAAGTCGTTTTGGTTGATAACGGTTCCACCGATGCAACAGCTGAAGTTCTGAGGTTAAGGGAAAGTGAGCTGTTTCCATGGTTTACATTCGTTCAATTGAGTGAAAACTTGGGCTATGGAGGTGGGCTGCGAAAGGCTGTCGAGGTTTCAGGGTCAAAATACGTGGCTCTTCTTTCAGCGGATCGACAGTATCCGATAGCGGATATTATGGCGTCCATTGCTTCGTTTCAAGGAAGCGCGCATGACACAGGTGAACGGGTCATCTCAGTGGGCAACCGAGTGATTAGAGAGGATCCGACCGCAGCAAAAGTGGTTAGCAGAATTTACTCGATGGTGACCCGACTCCTCATAACTTCCGGCCATCTTGACATTAATGCTCAACCAAAGATCCTTAGCCGTTCAATAATTATGGATCATGGAGTGCCTTGGTCTCAAAGCTTTTTCTTTGACGCGCAAATAATTGCTGTGGCTCAGTATTTGGGTAATACTGTTGTGTCAACGCCAGTCACATTTGTTAACCGGCGTCATGGTAAAAGTTCATGGAGTGGCCAGAGAATTAGGGTTTACAGACAAACACTCGCTGAGATGTGGAGATTTCGCAAGTTTTTGAAAGGGGGAGGACTGAATCAGTGAATAAGTCAGACGAAAATGGGAATAGATTACGAACGTACCTTCTCGTCGCGGTCGTAACTTTCCTCGCTGCCGTTGTCATTGTTCCGTGGATTGCGTCCACTGTAGGGGGAATGCCTTCTGCAGGTCCAGACAACGTGACCAGCGAGCACGCCGCTGAAATCTATGCGAATGTTGCCGATACTTCACCCCAGCTCGGACCCGAAAGCATCCGGGTAAAAGAGATTTCCATGGCTGACAGCCTGACAAGTGCTCTTCCATTTAGTCAACTTCGCAGTGACTTCACCACAAGCGCTATTCAGGTACTTCTCGTGGTAAGTGCGATTATTGTCCTACTCACGTCATTGATGTGGCTTGCGGTGCCAGGTTTCCGAACTAAGACTTGGGGATTTGTGTTGAGTGTGATTTCGTGGACACTCCTTGCTTCGTCCATTATGGGTTGGATTGTAGTTCGCATTCTGACTGTTACCTGGGACGAAGCATTTGTATTTGCAAGCGCGGCGGACAATTTCTCTGAATCCGGCACCCCCGGAGTCCCTGTTACCGGCCCTCAAGGTGTTGCTGAGAGTTCCGTAGATTTACTCGTGATTATTGGTGCTGGAGCAATAAAGATACTGTCGCAGGTTATTCAAACTGAAGTCGCACTGATTCTTTCTTCAATATTGTTGAGTTCCATTTTCGCATTCTGTGTCGCTGTTGTTGCTCACCGAAAGTACCAAGTAAGTCGGTTGGTGAGTGTGGGCATTAGCGTCGGTCTTTTGTTAATTCCCGCAACCATTTCAACTTTAGCTGGCGGCATGCCAACGATTGTCGGGACAATCGCATGGCCTCTGTTTGGTTTAGTTTTCTTCGCTGCGCTTGTTTCAGGTTCGAGGCAGCCACTGGCATGGACTGCAGTAGCGATGCTGTTTGTGCGTTGGGACCTTGGTGCAATTGCCGCTGCAACTTGTTTTGGGTTGTGGCTTTACGACCTTGTTGTGGAAAAAAAGAAACAAAATTTGAATTCTGAGGTCACAAGTCGTAACTGGATCTTGCTTATCCCAATTGTAGGTTTGCTCGTGCTTACGGGGTATCGGATATTTGTCTTTGGAAGCCCGGTTCCCTCTGGGCTTTTGGGTAAGAATGTCGGGATTGATGGCGCCTACCTTCAATCGGGCGTGCTCTATTTCCGTGAAACGCTATTGGATTCATTGTGGCTGCTAGTACTTGCTGCCTTCGTTGCGGTGGCGTTCCTTTTGGTGAGGAGGGAATTGACTCGCCGGTATGTCTTCACGATATTTGTGATTTCCCTCCCGGCGATTATTTATCTTCCCGGAGGACGCGATTGGTTCCCAACATTATGGACCCGTTACACACTGCCAAGTGCCGCAGCGATCGTTGTTCTTTCATTAGTTTTGATGGCTAGTGCACGCTGGAGCAGTCGTCCGTCACGAAAGACGCTGGCTGTCCTGGTCTCTGGTGTCCTGATCATTCAACTTCCAGGTTATTTGGGGATTTATCAGGGAATCGTCTCCGAAACTACGGTGCCGATCCGAGCGGATTGCTTGGCCCTGGCGGGTAAGAGTCTGAAAACTGCATTCCCGACAGTGCAGAGTGTGGCATCACCTGAAGTGAATACGGTGGCTTATTTCGCGGGTGCCAAGTTGACCGATTTAATAGGAATTGTCGACCCGCGAACAGCAGTTGTGCCGAAATCACCTCTGAGTCCGGGTGATCTTATTCACCGGCGTGCTAATCCAAATCTAATCTCAACGGATGTCCCAGATGCCATCTATCTGTATGAGGGAGCCGATTGTTTGGTCGAGGATGTTAACCCCGATACCGAGGCCCTTGAGTGGACCGAGTTCCTTGCGCAAGATATCAGCAAATTCCGAGCTGGAAGCATGAGCAAATTACTCGAAAACTACTCCCCTGTGACGATTTTTTCTCCAGGTGACGGCGCCTTTCGTTTTCTCATTCGCGACGACCTAGCGAATGGGTAATTAAGTTGAGCGATATTCGGCAACATATCTTGGCCCACCGTGGTTTGTGGAGTGGCAATCGCAGTCAAAATTCGATTGGAGCAATTGAAGAGGCAATCAGCGCGGGCTTTGGAGTCGAAATAGATATTCGATCGTTGAACGGAAACCTTGTCATCTCCCATGACCTGCCAGACGAATACAGCCCGGTCTTGGACCCTGACATTTCTATTTGGAGATCAATTAGTCACGACACTTCTATTGCGTACAATGTCAAGGAAGACGGGGTCTCGGTCCTGTTGTCGCATCTACTAGAAAGAGTCCCGGAGCATGATGGATTTGCGTTTGATATGTCGGTCCCAGAAACAATCACATACGTGAAAAATGATGTGCCAAGTGCCCTACGCGTCAGCGAATATGAATCCGTGGATGCCCCTTTGTTCAAGCTCTTCCCGAATGTAAAAAGAGTTTGGCTGGATTCATTTGAATCGGATTGGTGGATGGGCGAATCTGATGTTCTTAGCAATATGAGTGCTTACCGGCTGTACGTTGTTTCTCCAGAAATACATGGAAGAGATCCGCGTCCAGTTTGGACCTGGTTTTCCGCTGCTCTCATCGCAGGTGCAAATGTTTACTTGTGTACCGATCACCCAGAGGAGGTGGCAGGTCAATGTCGAGTTTAGTACCACCCCGATTTTCAGCGGTTATTTTTGACATGGATGGGGTGCTCATTGATGCCCGTGATTGGCATTACCGGGCCCTGAATGATGCTTTAGAGATTTTCGACGCTTCAATTGACAGGCATGAACACGAGACCCGATTTGATGGATTGCCCACCAGAGTGAAACTGCAAATGTTGACGGACGAAGGTAAATTGCCTGCCCATCTGCATGAATTAATTGACGAAGTGAAGCAGGAGCGAACACTCCGCGAAGCAGCCCAAAGGTGTTTCCCACGAGTTGAACACCTTCTTATGATGGAGTGGCTCAAGAGAGAAGGAATCTCAATTGGTCTTGCTACAAATTCTATCCGAAGGACAACGCTAGCCATGCTTGATTTTGCAGGCCTACTCAATTACTTGGATGTAATTGTGACCAACGAGGATGTACGCAATGCAAAACCTGCCCCAGATATATACCTGGAAGCGGTGCGTCTGCTGGGGGTCACTCCGGGGCAAACACTTGTTGTCGAAGACAGTGAATTTGGAATCCGTTCAGCGGAGGCTGCAGGGTGCACTGTCATTAGAGTGAGTGGCATCGAGGATGTCAGCGAGAACCTTTTAGGGCCTTATTTTGGAGTACCAGCATGACCCTTGGCGAGTTTCAAACGGTGGTGACCGCTGCAGGTGATTCGCGGCCGTATTTTCTTCCTACGGGTTTCGGATCACCTAAGAGCCTCGTGTCCTACAAAGGTAAGACTGTCATCCAACACTCCTTAGAGTCTTATGTCATTAATGAAAAAAATTCCTGGGTTGCAATCCACGCTGAAGAAGATGCTGAATGGAATATTGGACAGGAAATTGCATCTCACTTTCCCGAGATCAGAATCGGTCGAATTCGACCGAATACCCTCGGGGCCTTGGCGTCTGCACTTGTTGCCATGGAGGGTGTGGATCCGGGGACTCCTTTAATTGTTGCTGCCGGTGATTCCTACATTGAGGGGGGAATTACAGACTATGTGAAGGAATTCCGGAAAATGGAAGTTGATGCAGCAACCATCGCCTTTGAATCGAGTAATCCTCGTTGGTCGTATCTTTCTGTAGATGCAGAAGGGAAGGTCCATCAGGTTCAAGAGAAAATTGTGATTGGACCTTTGGCTACGACGGGCGTTTTTTACTTCAGGCGTGCTGATCTATTTCTGTCGGCGGCGAAATGGGTACTTGTCAATAATGCTATGAAAAATGGTGTGTATTACGTATCAACAACCCTCAACTTCATGATTTCCCAAGGTCTTAATGTTCACTACACCACAATTCCCCGAAACAAGTATGTATCCTTATCTCTCCCATCGGATTTCTCTGAATTGAGGGAGTAGGTAAAATGCTGAAGGCTCGCTTAGAGGACTTTTACGGAGGATGGTTCTTGGGAAATTTTACTCCCTCGATGCTTCCGACAGGCGATTTCGAAATCGGTGTCAAGCGCTTCTCAGAAGGAGACACAGAGCCTCTCCACTATCAACAAATCGCAGTGGAATTCACCATTGTCGTCTCAGGTCGCATTTCCTTGGGTGGTGTTGAAGTGGGCCCCAATGAGATTCTTCGAATAGACCCCGGAGAGCGAGCGGATTTTTTGGCAATCGAAGACAGCGTTGTTGTTGCCATTAAAACTCCGAGCATTCCTAACGACAAATTCGTAGTCGAATAATGGCGCAAATAAATCCGTCTCCAGAAATTCAGATTGTTCTTCCCATGGCGGGACTTGGAACAAGATTCACTGAGGCCGGCTATCAAACTCCAAAACCACTACTCCCCATTCATGGTGTCCCCATGTTCAAAATCGTTTTGGGTAATATTTTCTCAGACAAGGTTTCTAAAGTTGTTATCATTACTCGCCGCGAATGGGATCTCACTCGCGAAATCGACCACCTGGCCAAATCAACGAATACTGAGTTTCATATAGTCGAAATCGACTACACAACGGATGGCCCCGCTTCGACGGTGATGCTGGCGCAGGATTTTCTCGACCCCGAAGAGCCAGTCGTAGTGGCGAATTCGGACCAATACGTCAACACAAAAATCGAGACTTTCTACGAGAAACTTGTTACATCTGATGCAGTCGGTTGCATCATGACCATGAATGACAATGACCCTAAGTGGTCTTTTGTGAAACTCGACGATCAGGGGCATGTCTCTAAAGTTCGTGAGAAGGAAGTGATTTCCAACGAAGCAACAGTTGGAATCTATGGTTTTAAGAAAGCTCAATACATGATTGAGGCAATCAATAAAATGAGGGAAGCGAACGATCGCGTTAATGGGGAATTTTATGTTGCCCCTGCCTACAATTTTTTGATTGCAAGCGGACAAGCAATTGATGCTTTCAACACTGGTGACGTCCGTGATGTCATGTTTGGCCTTGGAATCCCGAGAGACTATGAATTTTTTGTGGGATGCCATGAGTCAAAAAAAGCGGCCGAATCCGCGGTTGCCTTTTTTGGACAAATCAATGGGTAGGATGCAATACGGCGTAACTCCAAAAGCAATAATTCATGCCATAGAAGAGGGGGAAACTCAGTGACTCGAGTCAAACTTTCAGCCCTCACAGCAATCGCTCTTGTGCTGTTGGGAACCGTATGGGCTTTTGCGTCGCCGCGCGGATCTTCCGCTGATGAAGACTTTCACCTTACAAACATTTGGTGTGCTTGGGGAGAAACCGAACTGTGTCAACTAGACCCGGACGGGGGAGTGGCATCTGTCCCTGAAGCCCTTATTTATTCGTCTTGTTATACCGTTTGGCCCTCACAAGAAGGGGCAGGTTGCCTTGCTGGTAAGCCAATGGATCTTGTAGAGACTAGAAAAATATCATTTCCCTCCTATTCGTATTCCATTGGGTTCTTCAAAGCCATGCGTGCTTTCGCAGGAGAAAACTTGGATTTGTCAGTGCAAATCATGCGAATCTTCAATATCTTTTTAGCGGGGTTCTTTCTCTTCTGGGCGTTAGCGGTATCAACGCGTTCTGTGGCGCGCGGTCTCGCGATTTCTTGGGGTGTTTCAATCGTGCCCATTGGGATATTTTTTATCGCATCTGTCAATCCGAGCTCCTGGACAATTATTGGGACAGGCGTCTATTGGGCATTCCTTGCTTCGGCACTGATTAGGGAGAATAGGACAAAGCGACAGGAGCGATTGCTGTGGTTAGGGGTTTTCAGCTCCGCCATTCTGGCACTGTTGGCAAGGACCGATTCTGGAATCTACTTGGTGGTAGCCTCGCTTGCAGTTATCGTGTGGCGGTGGCACGAAGTGTTTGCGAAATTCTCAATTAAAAGTCTCCTTTCTCTTGCCTTGGGTCTATTTGCTTTGATCGCCGTCACGTTGGCCATCATCTTGAATAGGTTTCAGTCGATAACGTTCGTATTTCCTGGAGCCCAGACTTCAACGGATCACCCGGCCCCATTGACTAAGGCGTTATTGGAACTCCCTGCATTCGTTTTTGGCCTTTTCGGGGGACAGGTGCCAAAGTTCATCGTGAAAGAATCAGAGGTCTTCCAAGGAGAAGATGGCTACAGCTTTCACGGATACATCTTTGGTGTGGGTTGGACAGAATTCCCACTCCCATCGTTGGTGGGTTTAATAATTGGCGCTGCCGCAATTGCAATTATTTTATTGGGACTCACTAGATACACCAAAGCACGTCTAGTCGCTGTGGTTATCATCATTGGTGCTTTTGTATTGCAAATGGCGTTGATGCGGGCATCACAAGGCTTCTCAATGATAAACAATGCCAACCTTCAATCACGATACTTCTTTCCCTACGCGCTGCTCTTAGTGGGAATAGCGGCGTCAATCTCGGTCTCTCGAGTACCATATTTATCACGCGCGCAAACCCTTTTCTTGGTGACTCCTCTGATTCTGGCAGGTTCACTGGCCTGGCTTGCCGTTGCGACGAGATACGCAGTGAGTCCGTCCGCGACATACACCAACTTCGGGCAACCTATTGAGTGGTGGTGGAGTGTCGGTCCGGGAAGACTCGCCTGGTTCCTAGTCGCGGTGGTTATTACGACCCTATGGGCAAGTGCGACTCTCGGCATTTGGGGTCGAAAGAGATTTGCGAAAAACGAAACCAGCCCCTCTTCGCAAGAACACAGTTCGGCTCTGTAACGAAAACCCGCCAATTAATTGTCCAACGAAGCCTGCCCAAATTGGATTGAGAGGTATAGGGTTTGGCCCAATCCTTTTCTTACTAGTCTGGTGATCTTTATGCGGTGACTCTATAACCTTTTCAAACCTAAACGGCATGTTAAAGGAGATGCGATGTTAATCGTGTGGACCATTGAGAATATTTTATTCACCGCGATACTTTCCAAAAAAGCGAGATCTCAATGAGGGGAATGATCCGAAGAAAAACCGAAAAATATTTTTAAGATCAAGAACAAGTCTAGGATCTACTCTCATCGCGAAACGGTAAAACCTTCGAACGATAGTCATTTCGTTGTAAGCACACAGGGCACTGCACTCGTTCAATAGAGCTGCGGCTGCTTTCCGTCGAACAATAACTGGCCTTAATTGTTCCTCTTTCGGGAGCAAACTATTCATGTGTAAGCGCATTTCTGTGAATTCCTCTGGAAATGATGGATCCCTATAGAGGTCAATCGCGAGGTTACCTGGATGCTTTGTCCGTTCGGCCAATAAAAGCGGAATTGAAGCGATTCCAAAGTTGACTGCTACCCTTGCTGAGTACTCCTCATCAGCAGAAAAATGCCACCGTCTATCAAAGCACCCCGTCTGGTGAATAGCCTCCGACGAATACCACATAGTTGAGCAAGCGATTCCGGACTGAGCTCGTCCAAGTGCGGCTGCACCCGCAGGCCAGTAGTCTTTTGTTATTACTGGACCGCTGATGATTGAACGAGATTGGTTCACCGACTGATGGGAACCAAAAGCGATTCCGCTCGGGGGCAGTGAGAGAAGATTCTGTATCAATTCATCTGGGTTGGGCAAAACGTACCTGTCATCCGAATGAAGAATACCAACCCAGTCGTAATCGCTAGAAAGGGTGAGTATTCGATTCATGTTCCCCACAAACCCAAGGTTAATAGCGGACCAGTGAAAATGGATGGCGCTGCTATCGAATTTTGAAGTTAACGCCCGCGTACCGTCCGTCGATGCATTATCAAAAACATGCAGATCTACTGCATCACTCAACGGGAGTACAGACTCAATCGCATTCACGAGTTCGACCGCCCGGTTATATGTCGGGATAGCCAACGCTAGTTTTATGCCGACATTTGCACGCACACCAAAATCTTACTAGCCCAAAGGATAAGCATTTCGAATGCACTGCTGAAGCGTCCGATTTCACAGCCAAGGACGGGGGCTTGCGGTGAGTAGAAGACGGCAAATGTAACTCCCACTGAAATTTGCATCCTCGGCTCATATTGAGTGTGGTGCCAGACGTCTAGGGTGGCCTCATGCTGAATGGGCATATGGAGTTTCTGCCTTGTCTGGGAGTGGAAGGGTGGAAGGCCCCCATTATTAGGTACACGCTATTTGAGAGTTTTTGAATTGTGAATGCACTTGCAGCTCTGAGCGTACTCGTTGGGCGTTAGGTAGCCCAGTTTTGAGTGCCGGTGGTACTGGTTGTAGTCCTTCTTCTGGTCGCTAATGATCGCGCGGGCTTCGTAAATGGTGTCGAAAGAATTCATATTCAGGCACTCATCGCGCACGCGAATGTTGAAGGATTTAACGTACCCGTTGCGCCAGGGTTGACATGGTGGAATGTAATCAATGCCAAGCTGGCCAACAGCGAATTCGTTGAGGGCGTGGGAAATGAATTCGGTCCCGCTATCGCACCGCAGCACCAGGGGTGCTCTGGGTTGGGCAATGATTTTCTTTACGTAATCGATAACTTTCTCACTCGTGAGCCAACGGTTAGTAATGGCTAAGATTGACTCGGGGGGATGTTCATCAACCAATGACGCGAACTTCACTAGTGTCACGCGACGCAGGGAATCGAATAGGAAATTATCCGCTCACACCACTATTAGGCGCATCAGCAGTCGTGACCGGGCTCGTTCTGGACCCTGCTCGTTTACGCCTAGGTTTACGCGCCATCCGTAGACCTTCTTTGCGCCATAATCGTTGCACGCATCTACGATTCACGACGTGGCCTTCGGCGCGAAGGTCAGCCCAGGTTCTGCGGTAATCCTTACGGGCATTTCGCGGAATTCCCGCCCATTTATATAAATGCTTCCGCAGCCATGAGTCAGGATCGGCCGGTGTTTCAAACTTAGGCGGTCTGCAGTTCGTTGATCTGGCAAGCCCAACAACGCTGCACGTGAACCGTTCTGATGTTCCAAATTATTTTTGGAGCAACAGAAAGGTCCAACATTTTTGCTGTGGGGCTAATCATGAACTACATTTTCCCTTGGCAATCCTCTTGAGAATCAATTTTTCTCACTTGGAGTCTGTGGCGAGGTGTTTGAGTTTCGCGTTCTCCACGCGCAAACCCTTGAGCTCTTTCGCGTCGTCGATACTCATCCCGTCGTAGCATTGCCGCCACTTGTAATACGTGGGGGCACTGATGCCGATTTCTAGGAAGGCGAGTTCTACCGTGACACCTTGAGCCAGAACCTCATCAAAGCGCTACAAAAGCCGCACAATCGCCTCCGGCGAACGATTCTTTCGACCTGCCATGACAATCGAGCCTTCCCAGTTACAAAGGGTGAACTAAGAGTCTCAAATCAGGTGGACGCATCACAAGGGGTAACGCTAAAAGCACTTGAATACCGATTTAATCTGTGCGGGTCCAAGTTAATTTACTTGGCACAAAGAAGTTCAATGATGAGATAGGCTGTAAAGCATGAAAAATTCATTTCAGGCGGAGAATGACTTTTTGCTGAACTCAAGTCCGTCACGCTTAGCTAAATGGATCAGTCATTGGGAAGTTTTTAAGGAGGTTCAAGGCCTTCCCGGGGATATTGTAGAAATTGGTGTACACAAAGGAGCGTCATTAATGCGATGGTTGACGTTCCGTGAAATGACCGGGGGGTCCTTCTCAAGGTTTGTATGGGGCTTTGACGTTTTCGCTGAATTTCCCGCTTCCAGTTTCGAACCGGACATAGGGGCTGTAAGGCGTTTCGTGAACGAGGGAGGGTCTGCTTTGAGTTTAGAGGAATTGCAAGCACTGATTGTCACCAAAGGATTTCAAGAGAACGTACGACTTGTTGAGGGTGACGTACGAGGTACAATTCCTAGTTGGGCAAATGGGAATACGGACCGACGGATTTGCCTTTTACATATAGATGTTGATGCCTACGAACCAACTAGGGTTGTGCTTGACAAATTGTCTAAAAGAATCGTACCTGGCGGAGTTATACTTCTTGATGATTATGGAAAGTTTCCCGGTGAAACCCTCGCCTGGGATGAATTCAACTCCTTGGGAGAATGGCGGCTAGAAAAATTGCCTTACCATGTCAATGCTTCCTTGGCAAGACGCATTAAATAGTTCATAGATTTAGTTAACAGCAACTACGTAAAGGTCAATTAGGCAGTTCATAATCAGCGTGTAATTTTTCAAAAGAATATGACAATAAAATTAATATGAAAGAAGTCTTAAATTGTTCTCTACCTTTTCCTTCGTATCAATCCTTACTTGATCACTCATTAAACCTCTTAGTTTTGGAATAGTAAGCCTCAATTCTATGGAAGGAATTGAGACGAATCGACTTTTTCGTTCCACTTAACTCTTAAATTGATCGCGAAAGTTTCTAAGAAAATAGAAGGCTAAGCCGCTGCCACATTTACCTGAAAGAGGACGTCTGTGTTGAAAGAAAGTCAACACCTGCTGAATGGTTTTCGGGCACTTATCCCCGCCCGGTCTGGCTCCAAGAGTCTGGAAAATAAGAATTTGGCTCGATACCGTGGATTCAGCCTTCTTGAATACGCTATAGCGGCTGCAAGGCACTTACTGCCGCAAGAAGACGTCTGGGTTTCAACAGACTCAGAGGAGTACGCAGATGTTGCCGTGTCAGCAGGAGCAACGGTACATTTTATTCGGCCTAAAAAAATTTCCAAAGATGACTCAACTGATTTCGAGGTTTTCAAACATGCAATAGAGTTCGAACGCTTAAATGAGCGAAAGATTGCAACTCACTGGCTGCACCTAAGACCCACATCGCCTATGAGAAACCCCTCTGAACTTGTCAGAGCCATTGACTTGTTCCTGGCTAACCCAAATCTTCCTACTTCGCTAAGAAGCGTCCACAAAGCAGAACTTCCTGTTCTAAAATGGTGTGTCAAAGATGATTTAGGTTTCCTCGCAAGTCTTTCAGGAAATCACAACTTGGACTTGCTTAATTTACCTCGGCAGACCTACAAACAAGTTTTTATTCCCAATGGCTACGTTGACATTATTCGTTCCAAAAATGTCGCTGAAGGCAATTTTCTTCATGGTGAAGCGTGCCTTGGCTTTTTGACTCCGCGGATTTCAGACGTGGATTCTATTAGCGAACTGAACCAAATGAAGGACAGCGGGGAGTGCGCCCCCCAACTTGAAACTTGGCTAAAATTACACTACAACCTGTAAAAGCTTTCACCTAAAAGCGATTTCTCGAACTTGTGCAATACTCGCATCCACCCAGAGCGCGATTTCAAGGCTTAATGGAGACTCAGTAGAAGGAACTTCAGCAATCCGGATTAAGTGGGTCATCAACCTATTCGCATCATTTTGACGATTGGAATTGAATGCCTGTTGGAACTGAATTTTTCCGTCTAAGTCAAAAAGAGTTAATAAATGAAGATCAGTGCTGACTTCTAGATGTAGGGAGTCACCTGAGCCAAGACAGACGATAGACAGGTTTTTCTGGGTCAAATTCGATCTCCAACTTTGCGTTATTCTCCCTTCAACTCCTTCGCTTGGCAGGAATGACATTTCGACATGATCCAATGAAGTTCGAGAATTCTTATTCAGTGCTGTGCTGTAAACTTTTGCTTGAATCGAGGGGAGCGTCAAGCCCTTGTTTTTCATTACTAACCCTGCCCAGAAAAGCGCATGGGAGTATTCACTCAGTACACCCCCTCCCTCTTCGTCCGTAATCCAGCCATCTGTAAATTCTGGGTTCCAACTGTGTGCAGTTGCTGGTCCCGTGAGTGGCTCGCGGTAGTTAACTTCCAGAGTTGTGGATTCACGTGACATTAGCGGTAAAGACAAGCGCAGAAATTCAGCAAAAGACGAGCTAAGAACCATTTGAGAACCGGTGAATAATTTTATCCCTGAAAAAACCGTGCGTGTCACAATACTCGGTGAAGTGGCCAACGGCTTTTCAACATATATGACTTTAAAATTCGAATTTGACAGGCGTATTAACAACTCGGAGTGAGTGGCGGGAGGAGTCGCCACTATTGCTACATCAAAACTCACACCTGACCAATCGTCTTGCGTTGAAATAAAGGCAGTTTTGGGTGCCTGAAAGTATCTCCCAACGAATCTAGAAAGGAAATCTTCTTTTTGGGTCCCTTCCCTGACAGCCACCGTATAGTTGAGTCCTAATTCTTGGCATGCAAACGCGTGGTGCAGTGCAGCAGATCCCGCTCCCACAATGAGCACAGACATGGTTCGCACCTCCCAACTTTGCACCCAGCGAAGCATAAAAATACTAAAAATCGTGCTAATTATTAAGTTTTTATTCGTGACAGCACTCAATCAGTTGACTTGACAGCTTTCGAAATCGCGGTTGTCACCTTTCCTCTTGGGGCACAGCGCTTATTGCTCACCGATCATAGGATTCATTACCAAGCTGAACGGCCTCCGTCAATTACGAGATTCGTTCCGGTCATGTACGAAGACGCTTGGGATAATAAAAACACTACGGCGCCATGATATTCATTGGGCTCAGCAAGTCGGGCTAATGGGATTCGAAAATTGAGTTTTTGTGTGAGAGTGTCATTTTGGGTGCTCCTCACTGAACCGGGAACCAACGCATTGCACCTGACTGGTACCGGGCTCCAATAGGTGGAAAGGTACTTGGTAAGCCCAAGAATTCCTGACTTCACAACTGAGTATGAAACTGGCTTTACTGGAGACTGCGATCCAGGGGCATCCGATTCGCGATAAATGCGTTGGTCAGGGGCAATTAAGGCTAAATCGGATGCAACGTTAACAATCGAACCACCGCCGGATTGTGCCATCATCTCGCCAAAGTAGCGAGCACTGAGAAAGGCGCTAGTCAGTCCGAGTCTTAGGTCTTGGTCCCACTGCGACAATGGAAACATCTCAAGCCGGTCAAAACCATTAGCCTCGGCCCCCATCGGGGGATTTGAAGCTAAATTATTGATCAGCCCCCAAACCCCACCACATCGTTGGAAGACCTTCTTCGCGACGAGCTCGATCTGTTCCTCTTGGGCTAGATCAACCTCAAAAGCCAGGTGAGGGATCGCCTCAGCATTTAGCCTTTCAACCGCATTTTTGAGAGCATCTGGGGAAAGCTCGAGCAAGACAGGTGTACCGCCTGATCGTCCCACAGCGAGCGCATGTTCTTGCCCCAACAGCCCGCCAGCACCGGTTATCACGACAACTCGGTTCGTGAGATCAAACAGCTCTACGTTTTTTTCGCGCATGAGGTCCTTTCCTCTCTGGCTGTCCACGACTTCATTGACCTAGAATCGTAGACCACCTCTCAACTTATACGGCCCATTAAATATCATTCGGCAGCTCTAGCTAGCCACCTCAATTGGGCATCGAGGACTCTAAGCCCGTTATCATCGCGGAAGGCTTCCATTGTCGCGGGTCCGTTAAATTTCATTTCTTTGAGTCGGGCAAGAACCCCAATGATGTCTGCATTACCTTGACCGAGCGGCACTGAGCGCGAACCCAATAATCTATCCTTAATATGGATATTAGAGATCCGAATGCCGTAACAATCAAACTCTTCTTCAAAGCGGTAGCCTAGGAATGAGCTATTCCCGATGTCATAATTAACGCTAAAGAAATCTGGATCCAGATCATCCAACAGTATGGAAAAGTTGACTGGGTCAAGGTCAGTCTCAAGTGAAACGCGAATGTTTGTTTCCTTCAGTTCCTTCTCAAGGGCACAAGATGCCTTCACAAATCGCTCATAGGAAGCCTCAGCACGCAATGAAGACTTGTCAACGCAAGGAATAATCAAGGACCTAACTCCTACCTCTTGCATTGGGAATAACAAAGCATCTAGGATTTTCCAAGGATAAGAATCGCCCAAGTCGAATGGATTGTCCATAAGAAAATTTGCACACAGAGAAACCACGTTCACTCCTGTTTCATGCGTGAGTTCCCTTAATTCGCTCGTTTCCGCGATGAATGGATTGTCCATAACTTTTACTGGATCAAGCATCCACTCTATGTGTTCAAGCCTTCGATCAGCTGCAAGGCTAAACTCGTTTTTCCAAGTGTCCCACGGAAACCCTTGATAGCCGCGAGTCCCTTGGTGACTGAGCCGACCTTGCATCACGCCAAACGAGCCTCCCACATCTAAAATTCGGCTCACATTATATTCCGGGTACCATCTGCAAAGTCGCCAAGAGTTTCCTCGATAAGCAAGCACAGTGTGTGCCCAATAAGGATGTGCATTTCCTGTATTCGCTCTGTGCGGTCGCTAGGAACCCGGATCACTTCGCAAACATCCGCAACTGCACCACCATGTGAACCCGTAAGTACTAGAACTGGAATCCTCATAATCTGCGCCTGATTAACGAGCTCGAGGATATTGTCGCTGTTTCCACTAGTAGAAAGCCCAATGACCACCGAATTTGGACGCATGAGGCCCTCTAACTCGCGAGCGAACGTTAGCCTGTAGCCGAAATCATTGCCAATCGCCGACAATGACGAACCGTTGGTTCCAAGAGCTATTCCTGCCAATGGTGACCGCATTCGTCCCATTTTTCCTGTCAGTTCGGCCGCAAGGTGTTGCGCGTCCGCGAAAGACCCTCCATTACCCGCAAAGAAGACGACCCCGCCCTTGGCAAGCGATTCCGAGCAATGTTGAGCCCAAGTTGCGACCTGCTCGATGATCTCCTGCGAATTCAGTAATGCCTCATGCGCAGACATGGCTTGGCCCAGCTCAGATCGGACAAGTTCCTGAAACTCCGACTTATTCACTCTTGGCCTCCCAATATCGTAACTTTTCAGCAACTTCACGCTCACCAGGAGCCCATTTTTTTTCGCCCGTACCGAGAATGGTAGGAATTTTTCGAATCATTGACACAAGTTGGCGTAGTCCACTCTCCTCTAAAGATGCCGATTGATCACTCCCATATAGATATCTACCCAAGGTGATGTGCCGCTCAATGACCGATGCACCAAGGACCGCAGCGACAACCGAGGGTGACACCGATGGCTCATGCCCGCTATAGCCAACAGGCACGCCGTATCTCTCCTGCAGAGTTTGGATCGTTAACAAGTTTAGGTCTGATTCGGGAGATGGGTATGTAGAGACGGTGTGTAGTAGCACGAAGTCCGTTCCCGCATTTCTGAAAACTTCAACAATTTCATCGAGAATTTCCAGAGTAGCCATACCCGTTGAAATAAGGGTTAGTCTCTGCTTGCTCGCGACTGCATCAATAAACATGTCATTGGTCAGCATCGCTGAAGCGACCTTGTGGAAAGGTGGGTTAAACCTTTCAATTAAGTCAAGGCTTGGGATGTCCCAGGCCGACGCAGACCATGGAATTCCTTTTTCTCTGCAATATTTATCGATCTCCTCGTACTGTTCTTGCGAGAATTCGAGTCCTTCCTTTTGTTCGCGTTGTGTGGTCCCCCATGGACTTTCGCGAGGAGAGTCAAGAACCTCCTGGGTGTACACCAGATCAATAGTTCTTTTTTGAAATTTGACAGCATCGCAGTCGGCTTGCACAGCCATATCAATAAGCTGTTTTGCCAAATTCATATCGCCATTGTGATTAATACCAACCTCAGCGATGATAAAAATCTCCTCAGGCTGTTGCCACATTCCCTGACGAACTGATGTGGGAAGTCTTGGCGAAATAGACCGACTCATTTTTTATCCCCCTTTTCCAAAATAAATAGTAAATAGTTGTCCCTTGAAAAAAACCTGACGAGCACATGCTGAGCATAGCGATGGCCCGGTTGGATTTCATTTAGACTTTAAAGTACGAGAGAAATCAACGAATCTCAAACCGGAGCCAAAAAGGGGTAGGTATGAACCAATCGACCATAAAGATCTACTGTTTCGACATTGATGGCACAATCTGCACCAACACAGGTGGAAAATACGAATCAGCAAAGCCCTGTGAATCAAGAATTGAACATATTAATTCGCTCTTTGTAGCCGGTCACACGATTTTGTTTTTTACGGCGAGGGGATCAACAACTGGGATCGATTGGCGAGATCTAACTGAGAAACAACTGACCGAATGGGGTGTGAGTTACCACACGTTAATCATGGGGAAGCCGCATGCGGACCTTTTCATTGATGACAAAGCGATTCATGCAGAAGACTTTGCTTGGTGAAAACCGAGTCGGCTAGCCGAATCTAGAGCCCTTCAGCGAACACGAGCGATGGCTATAAGAGTATCCGTGCAGTCCTGGGCAGCTAGGGCCGCTTCGTAAGCCTGCGATAACGTCTCAGTCTGAAAAAGTGACAAATTTCCACTGTGTCCGCCAGGTTTTGCCTCACTTAGCCATGTCAGGTGATTGGCTATCCCGTAACGTTGCACCCCCGCGATTTGCACATCAACAAAGCCTGCAGCAACCAAAAGTCGATGTAGTGAATCTTTAGTGTGTAATACAAGGTGCTGAGACCAAAGTGTAAAATCAATAAATGGCTGGCAGGCTAGCTGACTAATGAGAAAGTCGTTAGCGTTTGGCACTTCAATTATTAACGCTCCATTTTGTAAATCAAGGATCTTTCTCAATTCAATCAGCTCCATTAAAGGGTCTGGAAGGTGCTCGAGTACATGGAACATAAAAATAGTATCCACTAGGGATGGGATCTCAGCCGTATCAGTAAAGCACTGTATCCCATCCATGTTTAGTCTCTCGCTGTACAGTCGGTGCAGTTCAACGCCGCATACTGAACCAGCAGTGGGTTCAATGGCGCGAAGGAAATCTCCAGCCCCGCAACCAAAGTCTAAGACATTACGGCCGACATGAAATTTTCGAAACGCACCCACTCGACGTGCGGTGTCTAGCCGCTCCTCCATCGTGCTTATGGACGAATCGTTTCGGTACTCTCCAGAGACATACTCGGCATCCCCCACATAGTACCCATCAATGAAAATCACACCAGATATTGAGTCCCTATAGACGGGTATTTCCCGATCCCTTGTCTTTGTAGCAAACTGGTAAATCGACGCTCGAGAAATGGCGCCTATAATTTCGAGAGTGTTGCGAACTTTAGACTCAGGCATCTAACCTCCATTAGCCGAAATTTAAATTGTATATTGAAGTTTAATGGGGTCTGATGCTCTGCCACCATTTAAGGTTGTTGATCCTTCGAGAGATCCAATTCTAATGAAACGAGCTCAAGAGATTGATTTCTAGATTTACCCTTGAGTTCGTCGTTTGAATTTCAGGTCTGCCCCGAGTTTGGTTGACAGGTTGACCTGCCCCAGAGAAAGTTTTCTATTTTGGTGTTGATTTTTGGCCTTAATGAAAGGCTAGTTTCATGCTACGTGCCTATCCTGATGAGGTGCGAGTGAGAGCTGTTTCATTGATTCGATCTGGTCAAACGGTGAAGAAAACCGC
>Ga0129324_10001026_pt1 | contig 18799 bp, 17 predicted proteins | sample CPBDNA_7_FD_96879 | JGI IMG/M metagenome (GOLD analysis project Ga0129324, IMG submission 96879) | Freshwater to marine salinity gradient microbial communities from Chesapeake Bay, USA - CPBay_Spr_15_0.2_DNA | ecosystem: Environmental > Aquatic > Marine > Coastal | place: USA: Chesapeake Bay... | reverse complement strand
TGTCCTTTTGGTTTTTCATTTGATTCTGGACGTGACCAGTGTTTATTTAAATATAAACGCATTATATCTGTTCTTTCCCTCAACCATCTACTACCATACACACCAAAATACATCTGAAGTACACCACCTATATATATAGATGATTTACCCGTTCCATGTAGTGCTGAACAAATTAAATTACCATAACCTCCGGCTGAACATAACGCTATATCAAAACTATCCTTTATTTTATTTATTTCTCCTATAAATTTATTCAATTCTATATCAAACTCACGACTTTTATTTTGTCCTTGTGTTTGAGGTGGTTTAATAAAGATAAATTCACAATCTGGGAATAAATCTATACCATATAGTAATTTACGGTTTTTTATTTTTTTTTCAAAACTTTCTTTAAAAGGCGATATTATTAATAGACGTTTCCCTTTTAATGCTAAAGTCCATGGATTTCGTTTTATACTATGAAACACATCTAATGCTACCGCATCTATTTTCGGTTTATTGAAATTTAATAAAACAAATTGCAAAGAATTTGATATTCCTGAACCTACATTTCCCCAAGGTTCCCACCAAAAATATCTATCACATTTATGGAAAGCTGAGAGATACAGTTCTGAATATTTCGCTATAGATTCGTTTGATGTTAACAATATACCTGCATTATTTTTTATTACCGGTAAAATTCTTTTTATATTTATTAATTGCTCAGAGGTAGCACCATTTTGTTTATACATTGCTCCAAACATTGCTATATTATTCTCTATTCCTGCTATTCGAGGTAATATAAATACCTCATTATTTTTTATTTTATTTGTTAAATAATTAAATAGATTTTCATTCTCTCTTATTATATCAAACGACTCTTGGTTATATTCTTTCTCATTTTTTAACAATGGAAATACACCATAATATGGCGTTGGTATACATTTTGTATTATCATAATTTCGTTTTTCTGTTATGTGATAATGATAGCTTTTTATCAATTCAGGTTCATTATAGCAACTAAAACCCAATATATTGAATATGTATATTAATTTATTATCACAACCAGGAATACCGAATTCAATATTCAACAATTTTAATTCTTTATCATGTAATTTCCAATTACTATGCCATATCCATGTATCTTGACTGTCTGCTCTCACCCCTTCTCCATATAAAGCACACATTTTTAAATCAAATTCTTTTCTATATTCGTAACGCAATAAAGTAAAAACTTTTTTTTCATCCAACATTCTAGCATATTTAATATTATTTAATGATTCATCAAAAAATATATCTGAATTACTAGTTACTATATAACCTTTTATATTATGTTTTTCTATATTTTCAAATACATCTTTCATACACAAACGTTTATTTATAATTATTTGTTTTATTTTTTCCGATTTTACTCCTAGTTCTAATTCTGTGTATAAACGTTCGTTTAATAATATGATATTATTTATATTTTTATTGTCTACATTTTTTTTTAATGTTTGCCTTATTTCATTTTGTCTACTTATATCATTATCTAAATAATATTGCTGTACTAAATTTATTTCATCTTCTTTTTTAGCTTGTAGTATTGATTTTTTAGACAATTGTAATCTTAAAGCTGTATCTGGATTTCTATATTTTACAGATGGTATATTTGTCGCTTTTGGATTTTTTAACCATTCTTTAATCATAAACATTATTTTATCACCATTTTCATTCATTAAAATATTCATTATAATATTTTATATCATCTTATTTATATTGTTTTATTTATTAAATTCAAAATTCCATGCTTTTCTACGATATTTTGGTACTTGTAGTTTATTTCCTTTTCTTATGTCAAATTCTTCATATTCTTGCTGATTTTCATTCATTTTAACATTAAAAGTTGTTATGTTTATCATATTATCTATTACTTTATACGATACGTTTCTTATATCATAGAACGAATCTGGTGATTCGTATTTATATACATATGAATCTTTTTTTGATATTACACGTTTAAAACCATCAAATGGTCTTGCTATTTCTTTATTCTCTATTTTAAAAAAACAACTTCTATCTATTTCTAATCCTACTTTTTTACATCTTTCATAAATCACATTATCTTCAAGTCCCCAACCCCAAAAATTTGGAAAACCACCTGTTTTCTCAAAATCTTCACCTTTTATAGAAAACATACCACCTAATGCAAATTCATAACCATAAAAATGACTTACTTTACCTTTCTCACATAAATAATGTATTGCTCCAGGCTGTCTATGCCAACAATCTACATCATGAAATATATATGTTATATCTTTATAATCGTTAGGATACATTCTCTTCGTTATTAAAAAACCTAGGTTCTTCATTGCACCTCTATTAAATGGTCTTTCATCATCTTGATGAGCGAAATATATTTTATAATCTTCTAAATGTCGAAAGTTGTGTACCATTTGTTCTAAAAACATATTTTTATGTTTTTCTCTATCACGATAGGGAACTATTATTATATTTTTTGGAGTCATATATTTAAACTATATATTTTTTACAAACACCAAACGTTTTACGATGATAACTTGTTATACCATACTTTTCTATACCCTCCATGTGTAATTTTGTTCCATATCCTTTATTTTTTTTTATGTCATATTTCATATCTAATGATGGGTCTTCTTCGCATAATTCTTTTATGTAACTATCACGAGCGACTTTGGCTAATATAGATGCTGCTGCTATAGAAGTATATTTATTATCTCCCCCTATTATGCTTGTATATGGTATATCTACTAATTCGGAGTTTTCGTTAATTATTGTTAATATTTTAAAATCATTTCCATCTACCAATATATGATAATTATTTTTACTATTTATTAAAGGTTTTATTGCTTTATGCATCGCTATGTGAGTAGCTTGTCTTATATTTAATTCATCTATTTCTTGTTCGCTACAATATGCTATATTCCATTTTATTGCATGTTTTTTTATATATTCTGCTACTTCTTGTATTTTTTTTTCTGATGTGAAGCATTTACTATCTTTCATTAAAATATGATTAAAACTATCGTCTTTAGGTAATATCACTGCTGCACTATACACACGACCTAACATCGGACCACGTCCAACCTCATCAACACCTATTTCTATTACATTATTATCTTCAAAATATTTTTTTAATGGTTGTTTGTTTCTCATTTATCTTATATTATCTTATTTGTCTATATAAATTTTTACGTTATAACTTTCAATTTATTCATAAATTCTTTTTTCCATACATATTCTATATGATAAATATTAAAGGTATTCATGTTTTAATTTTATTATTTTTATTTATATTAGCTCATGCCTTTTTAGGAGCTATTTACACAAATAATTTTGAAGGTATGACTGATAATCCCAACACTTCTGAAACTACTTATACTGGTCCTGCTGGAGATAAAGTTACTGTTATTAATGCACACCATGATATTTCTTCAAATAAAAATGTTAATACAAAACACAGAAGACATCACCCTAAACATCCTCATACAAATGACCATCAACATCATCCATATAAAAAATTCAATAAACATAAAAAACATAACAAAGATTCATTATCACCTCAAAAATATCCTAATGATTCAATAAATAATAACTCAGATTACGATTCTGATTCTGATAACTCTAACAAATATGATAATAATAATTATAATCAACAATTATCCATATTAGAAAAACAATTACATCAAGATAAAAAAAAACTTCATAATTTAAAACAACAAAGACAAAAACTACAAAATCAACAAAATCAACAAAATCAACAAAATCAACAAAATCAACAAAATCAACAAAATCAACAAAATCAACAAAATCAACAACACAACATATATTACAATACATTAGGAATTCCTAAAAGTCAAATTCCACCTGGTTCAGAAGATTTATATATATTAAAATCTGAAATCGTACCTCCTGTATGTCCTGAATGTCCTACTGTAACAAATTGTCCTAATAGTGAACCACCACCACCTTGTCCACCATGTGCAAGATGTCCTGAACCTGCATTTGAATGTGAGAAAGTTCCTAATTATAATAGTGTATCTACACCTAATTATTTACCTAGACCTGTATTATCTGATTTTAGTCAATTTGGTATGTAAATATATATCTTCCCACAACTACATATTATAAAAAGACTTACCAAAAATGTATATAGCTAATTTATTTATAAAGTTATTTTGATAAGATTGTAAGTAACTAGTAAAAATATGATTTATAGGATAACAGAAAACCAAGCTGAACTTACGTAATATATACTCATGTATTTTATTAACATCACATGCATTATTTTTAATTTTACGTACTCCAATTAATGAATTTAAATATTTCAAATCATCAACATGAGCAATTTTATATTGTATAGCATGTCTTTTTTTATATAAATTATTAATAGCTCCACTATGAACTAAATCACAATTAAAAAGTACACTTAAATTTTCATTTATATCATTATGAATAGTTAAAGGAGATGACCATAAAAAAGGTGTAGATTTATGACTATTAGGGCATACAGATAGTGTTGGTCCTTTATTTTTATACTCAATATATGTATATAATGGATACTTAGTACCCAAAACATATTGACTAGATGTAACATCACGATGAAAAGTTTGTAATGTACATCCTTTTATTGTATAAATGTAATCTAAAAATACATATCCTTCTGGTAAATAATTTAAAACAATATTTTTATTTACATTTTGAAAAACTTGATAACCATCATTATTTATAGTTCTTATAAATTTATAATTGTCATCAGATTCAGTTATAGAATATAAAAATAATAATATTATAATAAATATTATTATAGTATAAATAATATATATCATTTATAAATAAATTATATATTTTATAAATGATATATCAAAAAACTATCAACCAAACACCCAATTTATTTAATTAAATATTTGTTATTTTTAGTGTACATTTTTTCATATTGTCAATTTCTAAACTTCCAATTATCTTTTTATCACATTCATAGATTTGTATATCAACTTCTTGTCTTATTCCTTCGTTTATATATACTTTCATTTGATTGAATAGTTTTGTAATTGGTGTATATATTACTGTTAAATTTAATTCATTTAATTTATTTATAATTGTACGTGTTTCTTGTATTCTTTCTTCCTTTGTTCTGTTTGTCATCTTTTATTAAAATATTATTCAATCTTTAGGTTACTTCTAGGAGAGACAATAAATATATTTATAGATATTGATTTATCGTTTTTTTAAACACTTATTGTCTATTTGCATTGTACTACATCTTGTTTCCTGAGGAACAATTTTGATAACACATTTAGATTTTTTTCCATATAAAGGTTCTGTACATCCTTTTTCTTTTTTTGTTTTTTTAAATTTGAAAATTTTTTTTTCACTAGTACAACGAGACCTAAAATGTTCATATCTTTCTCTCACATCACAATAAGAAAGACCTGATTTTTTGTTAAGCATTTTATTTATAATTTCATGTAATTTATATATGTATTTTGAAAAAGTATCCCGATTTTTCATATAACACATTTTGAGTGGATAAGTTTTAAAATTATTTTTTAAATTAGTTCTACAATGTTTACACGGTAAAACATGTTGAAGATTTAAAATAAAATCTCTATAATATTTTTTATCAAATGATGATGGTTTTACAGGATAATTAAAAGACATTGTATGTAAATAATGCCACATACTGGGTCCCCATACAGTTGTTAACATACCATCACCACTATTATATTCATTTGTTTTATACACGTATAATTTTTTTGTTTTATTTGACGATGTTGAATTGTTTTTTTTGTATGTACGCATTAAAATATAAATAGAAAATATAAGAATGCAATCTAAATATTTAAAATATTTAGATAATACAAAAAAAAATTGTTTTATAAATTTAATACCTTTTTTAATATTATTATTTACATTAGTAGTACCAATATTTAATAAATTTTACAATACTATTGGAAAACTTATTAGTATAATATTATTATCATATACTTTGATTAACAATTACAATTATACAAATAAAGTTATAAACAATACAAAAAACATTCATAAAAAAACTCATATAAGAAATATTGCAATTCTCAATTATCTTTATATTATATTGATATTAATGTTAATATTATATCTAATATATACTTTTATTTTTTGACACTATTTATAATTTTATTCATTATATTAACTTTAGAAATAGTACTAAAATTTTTTATTTTTAATATTGATTTATAATATTCTGTATCATTATTAAAATTATCTTTAATTTCTATTAAATTACCTTTTGCATCTCTCATTAACATATTGTTAATATTATACATATTAATCTTTATATTCGTTATTAATTATCAAATATTATTCTATCTTATAATATAATGTTAGATAAAGTAAAATCTTTTTTCTCTCAAGTTGCGTCTAATAAAAAATACATTGTTATAATTATTCTTGCTATGATATTTTTAGTAGCAGCAGTATATACATTTAAATTTTATGTATATCCTAAAACTAAACCAAAGTATGTAGCAAATAAAGAATTCATAACAGAATCATCTGAAGAAAAAGTTTCTAAAGCAGACTTATATTTCTTTTATACAGAATGGTGTCCTCATTGTAAAACAGCTAAACCAATATGGAATAAATTAAAAGAGGAAATTGGAGACAATAAAGTTAAAGATGTTGAAATTAACTTTATAGAAGTGGATTGTGATAAAGAAGCAGATACTGCAAGTAAATACAAAGTTGAGGGTTATCCTACTATTAAATTAATGGTTGGTGATAAAATTATTGACTATGATGCTAAACCTGAACTAGATACTTTAAAACAATTTTTAGATACTTCATTGTGAATTTACATATGAGAGAAATAAATTTCCTTGATTTACTCCTTTTGTAATTAATTTTGAACGCATATCCTCCGTTGCTACTGCATTATACCATGCAGGTATTCCATTTAAATCTTCTAATAAACATCTTACTGTATATTTAACATCATTTATTTGTCTTGGTTCAGTGTCTACATAACGTTGCATTTTGCGTAATAAAACAAATAAATAATCAAATATATTTGAATTTTCTTCTATTTTATAATCTTTTTGTATTATCCAAATATTTTTAAAAGATAATATTTCATCATGTTTACATTCTGTATCTTTTATACAATCATCTAAAGGGTAATTATTTAACATTCCACCATCGATGTAATAATCACCTTCATACATTACTGGTTGAAATGCAAATGGATATGCTGTTGTCATACATAATGCTTTTACTAATTCTATATCTGGATGTGTTTTATATGAAATGTCTATTTTACTTAAATTATAACTATTTATATTTGTAGCGTATATATGAATTTCTATATTATTATATTCATATAATTCTTTCATTGTTATATTTATTTCTAAATTTTTTGCTGTCAATAATGGTTCTATTGAAGCTTTAATAAATGATTCACCTATTATTCCTTTATTTAAATAACTTTCTACAAGTGTTGATGGAGATAATTCTATTATTTTTTCCCAAGGACGTTTTATAAAATAATCATCTAATGTATTCCAATCATATTTTAGAGATAAAATAACACCCATATATGCACCTATTGAACACCCATAAATTGTTTTTATATCATCTATTGACCAAAATTGTTCTTTTGACAATAATTTTGCCGCACCATATGTTATAAATCCACTTGGTCCTCCACCGCTAATTACCAAATGTTTTATTGTCATATTATTAATATTATCGTAATATTTAATAACTTTTTTTCTTGTTATTAATTAATTAATCATGGATACTATTTTTACATTAGGAGAATATGATGATACTGATAATAAAATTAACTTAGATGATTTATATGAAATTAAACAACAACATGACCTTAATACTGTCTCTACTTATAATAAAGTTATTTCTCGTATTCACAAACGAATTAAAAATGTTTCTAGATTAACACCTACTGAGCAATTTACATGGTATATTATACCAGAAACTATTATTGGTATTCCTAAATTTGACCATGGTGCTTGTACTGCATATATTATTGATAAATTAAAAGAGAATGGATTTTGTGTTAAATACACACATCCTAACTTATTATTTATATCTTGGAAACATTGGATACCTTCATATGTACGTAATGAAATTAAAAAAAAAACTGGTATTAATGTTGATGGTAATGGTAATAAAATAATTAAAAATAATATAATTAATAATGATGAAGACGATGACCCAGATAAAATCATGTTTCAAATAAAAAAAAACCCAACAAATTTTAATAATAATAATAAAAATAAAGATTTCAAGTCATTAGATGCTTATAAACCTAGTGGAAATATTTTATACAATAAAGATTTGTTTAATAAAATTGAAAATAAATCACAATAGTAATATTACTTGGGTTTATTTTTTTCTAACATCTTATCTATTAATTTACTTTTTTCTAACATCTCATCTATTAATTTATTTTTTTTTATTAAATCATCTAACAATTTTTTATTTCTCTCCATATCCCCACATACTATATCACCACAATGGTCTGTATTTGTCCAAAATACCGATATTGCTTCTTTTGTTTTACAATCTTTTATACACCATCTACCTAACAGTTGTGATTTTTTTGTAATTGGTAATAATTTATTTTTTATAGATGTAATCATATAGTTTAACATTTTATTTTTATTAGATTAATTCAGTTAATATTATAGTATAATATAATATATTATAATATTATCTAGCTAATTATCTTTATATTCATTTTTATTTTGACTTCTCAAATGGTAACAAATAATATTTTTAAAATAAATAAATATGACCATACATAAAAAACGACTTTTTTTTTTTCAATTTTCAATCCGATATTTTTTTTTTGACATCGATTTTTAATGTTTTTTTTTATTTTATAGTTTACCTTTTAGAAAATCGAAAAAAAATGGTCAAAAAATAGAAATTTGCTAGAAAACGCTCTTAAAATTAGTATAAAGTGATGAAATTTATGCTCTCCCTTAAGGTAAGGAGAAAATCAACGAAAAATATGCAAAAAAATTTGTTTTTTTTACAAAAATGTCATTTTGCTTAGTACTTTTTCTAATTTTTTTTTATCAATTTTAACCCTTTTTTTCCCTCATTTTGAGACCATTATGGTTACAACACCTGCTTAGTACTTTTGTGACTGAAAGTCTAAATTTTAAAAAAACGTGTAAAAAAAAAATTGTGACGTTAATAGGTAACAACTTTGAAAAAAGTTAAAAATCTTATTTTCAGTCACAAAAGTACTAAGCAAGTGCTAAGACCATAATGGTCTCAAAATGAGAAAAAAAAAGGGTTAAAATTGATAAAAAAAATTAGAAAAAGTACTAAGCAAATGTCAATTTCTAAAAATTCCGAATAAAAATTGTTTAAAAAAAAAGTCGTTTTTTATTAAATATATATGGAAATATAATATATTAATATTATTATTTAATTAATTATGTTAAAAGGTGTAAAAATATATAATGTAGTATATATAATATATTATATACTACATTATATGGTAAATTATAAATGTGATAATTGTAAATATTATACAGATAACAAATCAAATTATAATAAACATATTATGTCAAAAAAACATCAATTAAAATCAAATATATCAATAGAAGAACTTATATGTCCATGTGGAATAAAATTTAAAATAGAAAAATATTTAATAACACATAGAAAAGAATGTAGTTATTTGAAATCATTAAATATAAACGATAATATGAATCTTGATTTACAATCAATAAATATAAATGACAATAGGGATGATAAACTTTTAAAAATTATAGAAAACAAAGATATAGAAATATTAAAAATAAAGGCTGAAGCATATGACAATATTATAAAAAATAAGAATGAAAGTAAAACGGTAATTAATAATAATTTGAATATTAATAATAATAATAATTTGAATATTAATATATTATTGAATAAAAATTGTAAAAATGCGTTAAATATAGATGATTTTGTAAAACAAATAAAAATGACATTAGAGGATTTATTTTATACAAAGGACAAAGGATTGGTAGAAGGAGTAAGTAATATATTTATAAAAAATCTTCAAGAATTACAACCAAAAGAGAGACCAATACATTGCTCTGATAAGAAAGGAAAAAACATGTACATCAAAAGTTTAGATAAATGGGAAAAAAACGAAACAGAAGATATTTTAGAATCTCAATTTGACTTAGTGAGCAAACAACAAATAAATCAATTGTTAGAATGGGAAAATAAACATCCAAATTGGAGAGATTGTGAAAATATGTCTAAAATTTATATGGAATTAGTTTATAAAACAATGAGTTCAGATAGAAATGAAGATAAAAAAAAATATAAAAAAATTATAAAAAAAAAATTAGGAGAAAGTTGTAATATCAAAGATATTTTATAAATAAAATAATTATTTATAAATATTTAACTATATATTTATAAATAATTTTATATATCTAATGTTTTTTTAAATGAGCCATACCACCTTTGTGGTACATACCACCTGCTTGTTTCATTTTACGAGTTACTCGGCGTAAATTTTTCGTTTTACGACAGAACGTACGTTTTTTACCAGATACATATTTACAAGTTGTTTTTTTATTACAGGCACGTCCACGTAATCCCCGACAATAAGAGTGTTTTACACGTTTTCTATAACTACGGACAGCTGAATTTGAAGGTTTTTTCATTATATAATATGTGAATAAAATAAAATTCTGCTAAATATTAGAAGTTTGTAGTTCGTTAATATCTTCTTCTAATTGTTTTACTTGTTGAATAGATGTATCCATTATTTGTTTTTCAACAATAGATTCAAAAATTTCTAATCCAGTAATATAATCTTTTTCACATTGAATATATAAATCAACAATTGTTTTACGTGTTTCTGAAATAATTATATCAAGTTTTTTATCATTTAATTCAGGATTTATAATAATTTCAACATCTTTTGAAATAGGATTTTTATAGTATACAAAAATTTTATCTAATGTAGAAATTAATTTATCACGATTAGTAGTAGTATTACTCATCATAGTTTTAATATGATTAGCATAATTACTAAACAATTTTTCTTTTAAAGTACCTTTATATTTTTTAGTGTAAAGTTGTTCTTTTTGACAGCCTTTACTATTGTGAAAATCTTTTAATGGAATATCATTAAAATTCTTAATAGTTTTATTACCATTATTATCCATGGGTATTTTATCGTTACCAGTAAATACTTTGTAGAATAATTCTACATCATCAGAGTATATTTTTTTCATATTATCAGACATACCTTTAAATAATCCCGTATCAAAATCATATTTATCTAAATATAAATTTTTAAGTTCAGGTATTCCAGGTTCATCCATTAATTTTTTAGTATCATTGGAACCAGGTAATCTATTCATATCACAAAATTTAGGTTTAACATAAACCATAGTATTATTATCAACGTTATAATTATTATAATTTACTAATGAATTAATTCTCTCACTACAAATATTAAAGTTTTTTATTTTAACATCTACGTTAGGAGGTATTTTATCTTTAGTTAATAAATTAAATTTATTTAAATTTCCTTGATAATCAGTATAAGAATACACAGGATTTATAGTTTTAACAATAGCAGCAAATAAATGAGAAATTTTAATGTAAAATTTTGCAATACCAATACAAAGTCTTCTTTTTGTTGTAGGATTTTTAACACCTAGATTATTTAAATTATCCTTATTAAAATAATATACATTATCTTTTGTCATAATATTACTTACAACACCATCTTTAACACGTTGAGCAAGATATTGAATTTCTATATCATTGAGATTTTTTTCAAAAATTTTAGATGTGAGCAAAACCAATTTATTACAATAATTAGGGTCAGATAAATTAGTTAAATCTTTAAAATTTTGTGTTAAAATGTATGAAGAAGCTATACGATTAATAATGACTGACAACGATAATTTACTTTTAGTTGCAGTCGTAGAACCTCTAGAACCTGTATTTCCCATATAAAATATAATTATATATTAAAATATAAAAGGTTATATAATATTAATAATATATAAAATTGAATTAAAAATTAATATACTTTATGGTATAAGAAATTAATATATAACAAATGAATGATACATCAAAGACTAAAAAAAATAAAAATAAAAATAAAATAATAAATAAAAAAGAAATCTGGAATAAATTTGATGCAATTAATGATAAAATCTCAATAGAATGTGTATATACAGAATCACGACAACATCAAGAAGAATATTGTCAATGTTGTAATAGTAACTTAGCTAGTACAGAAGATGGATTCTTAACTTGTACAAATGAAAAATGTGGTGTAATACATAAACATATGTTAGATCATACAGCAGAATGGAGATATTACGGTAGTGATAGTAACCAAAACGTTGACCCTACTAGATGTGGGATGCCGATTAATCCACTTTTAAAAGAATCCTCATTTGGTTGTAAAGTAATATGTCCAGGTAAAACTTCTTATGAGATGCGTAAAATAAGACGTTATACAGAATGGCAATCGATGCCGTATCGGGAAAAATCACAATATGATGAATTTCAAAGAATTACTATTCTAGCAAATCAATCTGGAATACCTAAATTAATAATTGATGATGCAATGAGATACCACAAAAAAATATCTGAAGCTAAAACATTTCGTGGTTTAAACAGGGATGGTATTATAGCAGCATCAATATATATATCAGCTAGAATTAACAATTTTCCTAGAACTGCTAAAGAAATAGCAACTATATTTAATTTAGATAATACAAGTGCTACAAGGGGTTGCAAAAACGCTATTACAATAATTAATGATATGGAACATGAAATGGAAGATGATGATAAAACAAATTTATGCAAAACTACACCAGATTTGTTTATTGAAAGATATTGTAGTCGTCTTAATATTAATGCCGAATTAACAAAATTAGCAAAATTTATTGCAATAAGAATACAACAAAAAAATTTAATACCAGAAAATACACCTCATTCAATTGCAACGGGAATAATATATTTTGTAGCACAAGAATGTAATTTAAATATCAGCAAACGTTCTATTAATGTTATTAGTGAGATTAGTGAAGTAACTATTAATAAATGTTATAAAAAATTAGAAAACATGCGTGATATGTTGATTCCAAAGAAAATTTTAGAAAAATATAATTGACATTATGTTTTATTATTCAAAATGTAATACATTTAAATACATTTAAATAAATTTTTTTATATTAAATATGAATAAAAATATTGAAATTGATGGTGAAAATTATATTGTTAATACTAATGAATTTAATACAAAATATATAGAAAAATATTGTAATTTAAAAATGCATGAAGATTTGGGTTTATTAGAAAGGATAGTTGGATTAATTAATGATATTTCTATGGAACTTAACATTAATAACTCATTGTTTATTACACCAACACATGGTGGATTTAAACCAATAAAATGTTCAAAAAAAATAAAAATTAATTTTGTGTATTTTACAAATGATGATAATAATAAATTGCATGAAAATAATTTAATAATTAATTTAAATGAAAACAATATTAATAATGTAAAATTAATAAATAATATAAACGATTTTTCTAATATAAAAGAATATTTTATTATATATAACGATAATTCATTTTATAATAATTATTGTGATTATAGTGGTTGGTTAAACCAAGATTATTGTATTATAATATCTCTCAATAACGATTATTTGAATGATATTTATGAACATAAATATAATATAACTGATACAAATTTAAAAATATATATTCCGAATACTATATTTTTAAGATTTTTTGATAAATTTAAATATTATTTAATTAATTTAGATAATGAAACCATATTAAATTATGATAATTTAATAAATCTTTGTATAATGGTTAAAAATGGAGGAGAACAATTCAAACAGATGTTGATTGACAATTTAGATATTATTGATAGGTGGACTATATTAGATACTGGTAGTAGTGATAATACAATAAATTATATTAACGAAGTTTTATCTCAAAAAAAAGGTGAATTGTATCAAGAACCTTTTATTAATTTCAGAGATAGTAGAAATAGACTATTAGATTTAGCTGGTAAAACATGTAAATATACTTTGATGTTAGATGATACATATATTGTAAAAGGTAATCTAAGAAAATTTTTAATAGAGACTCGTTCTGACCAATTTTCAGATTCATTTTCAATATTTTTACGTTCGTTTGATTCTGAATATGGTTCTAACCGAATATTAAAATCTCATTTAAATATTAGATATTTATATAAAATTCATGAAGTTATAGATCCGGATAAGAATAATAATGTTATTATTCCAAATAATGATGCATATATAGAGGACAGAACATTTGATTATATGCAAGAAAGAACTATGGAGAGAAAAAAATTAGATTTTAAATTGTTACAGGAAGAATTAGAAGATAATCCGAATAATCCACGCACATATTATTATATTGCACAAACTTTTAGTGTTATTAAAGATTACAAAAATGCATTTGAATGGTTCAGTAAGCGAGTTGAGCACCCCAATGTAGGATTTATACAAGAAAAAGTTGATGCTGCATTTGAAAAAGCTAGAATTGGACAGTATCAACTAAATATACCATGGAAAGATTGTGAAAAATATTATATTGATGCTTTTGAGTTAGATAAATCAAGACCAGAACCTCTATATTTTATAGGTGCTCATTATTATTTACAAAAAAATTACGATAAATGTTTTCCTTACTTCAAAAAAGCATTTGAAATAGGTTATCCTATACATTGTCAATATGGTTTAAAACCTACTTTAAGTTTTTATTTTTTACCAAAATTTTTATCTAGTATATGTTATCTTCAAAATGACTACAAATTGGGGTTTGAGGCTAGTAAATTATATCTTGAACATAATAAAGAAAATAACGCAGAAAGGAGATTAATTTCCTCTTGGAATGATATTTACACAAATTTGCTAATGATTGATAACTCTCAAAAAGTTATTATTAATAAAAAACCTATATTTTGTTTTATCGCTCCTGGTGGATTTAATAAATGGTCTGGTTCCACTATTAACAACACTGGTGTAGGTGGTTCAGAGACTTTCATTATAGAAATGGCTCGTTATATACAGTACAATGGGATTTTTAATGTATATGTATTTTGTTCTTGTGACAAAGAAGAAATATTTGAGGGTGTTATATATAAACCTTTGCAAACATTCGCTAATTTTATTAATCAAACATATATACATTCATGTATGATTAGTAGATATTTTCATTATATACCTGCTGTTTGTTTAGGTAATGTTGAAAATGTATACTTTATAATGCATGATATGTTTTCTGATGACATGATTATTCCTTACAATAAAAAAATAAAGAATATGTTTTGTCTAACAGAATTTCACTCTGAATTATTTGTTAAATATTTTCCTATGTTTAAAAATATTACAGAAACTTTATATTACGGTATAGATATGAAAAAATTTAATATTAATTATAACAACAGTAATTTTGATAAAATTTCTAATAAATTTATATATTCATCTTTTGCAAATAGAGGTTTATTACCTCTATTAAAAATGTGGCCCAGTATATATAATTACGATTCTTCAGCTACATTGCATATTTATTGTGATATTGATAATCAATGGGTAAACGATGTTGCACCAGATAAAATAAAAGAGATTAAAGATTTATTTAATTTATATAAGAAATTTCCTAATAATCTTAATATATATTATCATGGTTGGTCTTCTAAGGAAGAATTAGCAAATGCTTGGAAAAGTGCTGATTATTGGTTATATCCATGTACTTTTATTGAAACGTTCTGTTTGACTGCATTAGAAGCTGCTGTATCTAAAACATTACCAATTACAAATAATTTGGGTGCATTAAAATATACCGTAGGGGATAGAGGTGTTATTATTGATGGCGACCCTAATAGTATTGAATGGGTTGAAAAAGCTATTGATAAAATAAAATATATTATGAGTCCTGAAAATAAAGAATATAAACAATATTTAATCAATAAAAATTATGAATGGGGTAACCAACTATCGTGGAAATCACAAGCAAATAAATTTTTGAATAATTATATATTTGATACAAACAGTTCTATTGATACAAACAGTTCTATTGATACAAACAGTTCTATTGATATAAACAGTTCTATTGATACAAACAGTTCTATTGAAGATTTATCTTATAAAAGTATTATTAACTATGACAAAAATTGTATAGACCTTATTAATAACATCTCTATAGAATTTAACAAAAACAGTTTACAAAAATGTAACATTTTAGACCTTTATTCTAACAATGGTTATGCTATAGTAAATATTCTTTGTAAAATACGAAATTCTTTCGCAGATATAATTGATGATTATAATTCAGATAATATGGCTATTTTTAAATCTTTACAGTGTAATATTAATGATTTATATTTACAGGATAATATACAAATAATTTCCGGAAATGTAATTGAAAACGTTATGAATATTTACAAAAAAGATAAAATGTATGACATTATTCGTATTTCAGATACATGTAACAATTACTATGATATATATTCTATACTAATAATATTATGGGATATTTTAAACAATAATGGTGTGTTAATCATTGAATGTTTTTCATTTGGAAATGAAAATTTAACTAACTTTATTAATATATTTTTTAATAATCGTACAGATAAATATATTTTATTAAATAACGATAAATTTTTTGTTATTAAAAAAATATAAATTAATAATTTTTTATATTTATAAAATTATTAATTAATTTTTATTAATTTAAGTTATTTTACTTTTTAATTCATCTAGTTCGGTTCTTAATTTTTGTACTTCGCCTAACATAAACAACGAGATATTTTGCCAGTTCAAACCCTCTACAACACCATTTGTTTTAATGGAAAAGTGTGAAGATTGAGCATCAACTTCTTCTGCGATTAAACCAACTGTACTTATTGGTGGTTCATCCAGTGTTCTGAACTGTCTTAATCTCAAATTATGTATTACTGAGGTGTCTTCTGTTAAATCTTCTATATCTTGCTTATATCTCTCAGACGACGACGCGTAAAACAATTCACCTGTTGCCGAATTGTAATATACAGTTGACCCTGCTACGGCACTACTTTGGAGGGATTTTACAAAAAAAGCATCGCTCTTTGTTGGATTAAGGGCTGCACCAGTTGCATTAAGTACAATACAATTATCGAAGCCACCAGACGAAGCAGCCTCAGCACCGATCGCGATACTGTTAGTTCCTAAATTAGTAAAACCAGCTCGTGCACCAATAGCAATTGATTGATAACCAGAACCCCAATTCCCTGCAATTTTCCCAATAGCTATAGCCTCATCAGCTTGTGTGAAATTACCGGCAGCGAACCCCATTGCAACCGAACCAACTCCTTGGTATCCAGAACCACAGTTATAACCGATTGCGATGGCATCTGCACCTTGTTTAGTCTGACCAGCTGTATAACCTATAGCAATACCTCGGCTAGACTGAAAGTCGGAACCGGCGATGCTACCTATTGCAATCGAATATATTCCCTGTTCCGTTTCACCAGAGCTTCTACCTATTGCTATTGCATCTACACTTTGTGTGAACTGTGCACTCGACTCACCTATTGCTATAGCATAGTTACTTTGTTTATAACGACCAGCCCATTTTCCTATAGCTATACCCTCTAGACCTTGTGTAAATTCACCCGCTCTTTGTCCAAAAGCCAAAGCGGCTTTACCTTGGTAATATTTACCCGCATTCGAACCTATAGCTGTTGCATTAGTACCTTGATTATCTGCACCACACTGGTCACCTATTGCAGTCGCTTTTCTGTTTTGACCAGTACGTCCACACAAATTACCTATTGCGAGTGTTTGTTCAGCTTGGTCGTATCTACCAGCCTCACTACCAATTGCTATCGATAAATAACCTTGTCCATTTTCACCTGCATACTCACCTACAGCTACCGAACCTGTTCCTTGTAGACTAGTTCCTGCTGATAAGCCAATCGCGACTGAACCAGTACCCTGAATACTTTTTCCACTCCCAAAACCTATCGCTACTGCATTAGCACCTTGAGTGTACATACCAGAATCAGACCCGATAGCAACACAACCAGCTCCTTGATAACTAGCACCGGCTCCTCCTAACGAGTTACCACCACCTATGGCAACAGATTGTATTCCTTGATTACGAATACCTGCATATGAGCCGATTGCAACACTTCGATTACCTTGGACTATATACGCAGCGCTTCCACCAATTGCAACACTTTGATATCCTTGTGTTAGACTACCCGCAAGATTTCCTATAGCTATAGAATTGAATTGCTGTCCATATTCACCAGATTCAACACCAATAGCTACAGCTCTATCACCTTGTCCAGTGCTACCAGCTAGCTTACCTATAGCAACAGCATCATCACCTTGATTAGTATAACCCGCGCTAGTACCAATTGCGACACTACTATCACCTTGTAGATTTAAACCAGCTTGATAACCGACCGCAACTGCAAATGAACTTTGACTATTTAAACCTGCGTCACAACCAATTGTAACTTCTCTAGAACCAACTACCCATTCACCAAGAGTTTCATTCCAATAAAGGTAATCTCCATAACAATTACCAGTTACACCAATACCACCAATACCAGTTGGACCAATAGCACCAGTTGGACCAGTTGCACCAGTTGCACCATTTCCAACTAATTGAATTACATTAAAAGATGCATTATTAATAGTAATAGTATCAACAACATTACATTTTACACTAATTCCTATTGTGTCACCAGCCGATAAACTAAGTAAAGTAGTCATTGATG
>Ga0129324_10001025_pt1 | contig 18811 bp, 18 predicted proteins | sample CPBDNA_7_FD_96879 | JGI IMG/M metagenome (GOLD analysis project Ga0129324, IMG submission 96879) | Freshwater to marine salinity gradient microbial communities from Chesapeake Bay, USA - CPBay_Spr_15_0.2_DNA | ecosystem: Environmental > Aquatic > Marine > Coastal | place: USA: Chesapeake Bay... | reverse complement strand
GCCACCGGTGAACTGGTAGGTGCAATAGCAATGACGGAACCGGGCGCAGGATCTGATCTGCAGGGAATCCGCACCACCGCCAAGCGGGAGGGTGATCACTACGTGATCAACGGCAGTAAAACTTTTATTACCAACGGATCGCACGCCAACCTGATAATCGTGGTCACAAGAACCGGTGGTGAAGGTGCAAAAGGAATCTCCCTGATCATTATTGAAACCGAAGGTCTCGCAGGTTTTGAACGCGGACGCGTCCTCCAAAAAATTGGTCAACACGGTCAGGACACCCGCGAACTCTTCTTCGCCGACATGAAAGTTCCCACCGAGAACCTACTGGGAACGGAAGAAGGACAAGGTTTCATCCAACTCATGGAGGAACTACCGCAGGAGCGTTTAGGCATCGCGATCTCTGCCGTTTCATCGGCTCAAGCCGCAACCGAACTCACAATCGAATACGCGAAGCAGCGGGAAGCCTTTGGGAAACCAATTCTCAATTTTCAAAACACCGGATTCGTTCTCGCCGAGGTGACAACCGAAGTGATGGCTGCGCGGGCATTCCTTGATTACTGCATCGGCCTCCACATTCAAGGCAAACTTGATGCAACAACCGCCTCACGAGCTAAGTACTTCTGCACTGACATGCAAGTTTCGGTTATCGATCGCTGCGTTCAAATTTTCGGTGGATACGGCTACATGACCGAGTACCCAATTGCCCGCATGTATGCAGGTGCTCGCGTGCAACCAATTTACGGTGGCACCAATGAGGTTATGAAAGTTCTGATTTCTCGAACTTTGTAGATTGCTTTTTCTTTGAGAAAACAAGAACAGCAAGACCAATAACTGCGATCAAGAAAACAAATGTGATCACTAGAGCGGAGTGAGAACTCAACGTGTTGACGACCCAGGATTGAGCATCCGTTACCGCACCAATTATTGGATCACCAACCTGTTCACCGGAGTTAACCCGCCACTCAAACCAGCCGAACCACGCAACATAAAGTCCCGCAAGAATCACCAATGAACCGGTGACTCGTGAAATCACTTCAGACTTGGAACGCATCCAGACACTGACCTGTGATCCGGTTAAGGCGGTAGCAACTGCAATAACACTGACGGCAGCTCCCATCCCCAGTGCGAATGCAACGAATGTGAACACAATCGCGAAGAAATCACTTGAGCGAATTGATGCGCCCGTGACAGCAAGGAAGGGCCCTAAGGTGCACGACAGGGACACGATTGCAAAAGTCAGTCCGTAACCAACTTGGGAGAACCAGCTTTCACCGGGTGACCAGCCCTTGATTAACCCAGCGCCGTTCCCAACCTTTCGGCCAAGGAGCAGCCAAAAACCAAGTACAACAATCAATATTCCAACGACGATTGTGACAATGGGTAGGTATCGAGATATTGCTGATGCAAATGGAGCGAACACCAAACCAAATGTTCCAAACAACAAGATAAACCCGACGGTCATTCCCGACGCAAAGCGAAGTCCACCAACTAAGGCCTGCGCCTTTGAGCGCCCTTCATTTGCCGCTGCAATCATGCCCATGTAGGCGGGAAGGAGTGCAAACCCGCAGGGATTGAAGGTAGCCAGAACACCGGCAACAATTGCGAGTGAGAGTGTCGCGGTATCCATGACGAGAGACCTGTGACCCTAGCTCAGGGTCGCTGCTCGTTCAAGAATTTCCTCTTCACCAATGGAACCCTGCACGACATCAATTGAACCGTCAGCACTGATAAAGGCAAATGCAGGCTGAGAGGCCACACCGAACACGCTCCACACTTCCGCGTCCGGGTCGGCAAGTTGGGTGAAGTTTTCAATTCCTGTATCACTCACGAATGTTTTCATCTCGTCGACACTTCCCAAGGCCGCAACCCCGACCACGTCAACGCTGCCGTCTAATTCACTTGCAACCTTGGAGAGTGTCGGTGCTTCACCTCTACACACTGAACACCACGGCGCCCAGAACCACATGATTGTTGGCTTGCCTTCGTAGTCAGCCTGAGTAACGGATTGGCCCTCAAGCGTTGTGCTGGAGAAAACAGGAAGTGGTGTGACAGCCACGGCGAGGTCTGTAGCATCGCCGGAAGTTTCAGCGGGCGACTCATCTGTCATTTCAGTCGGTGTCTTGGCCGGAGCGGCACTGTCAACGGCGGCAGTCTCACTCGGCACCGCAGCCTCCTCATTCATATCGGAGGAACACCCAGCGAGCACTAAGGCTCCCGCAGCGAGGCCAACTATGGCTGAGATCAACTTTGAATGAGTTCGGTGCGTATTCATGATCATTACGACGCAGCCTAAAGCAATTGGTTCCCATGCACCCGAATTCGTACCGCATGCCGGCTCATAATCACCATCTTTGACCGAGCATTTCCCCGGATTGGACAGTTACCTCGCAAGGTGAGAGTGGGTACTGTCCAGAGTGGGTACTGTCCAGAGTGAGTACTGTTCGTGGGACGACGCTTCCCTTTAGGTGTTAACAGCTGTTCACCCTCATTACATATTGATACTCAAGACATATTGATGCTCAAGCCCGTTTCCTTCTCTGAAAGCGCCCAGAGTTTTTCGATGTTGCTGTTATTTCTCATCCGTAAGAAGGGGCGCTTTACGGGTGCCCCCGTTGTGACGAATCGAGGAACGAAAAACTCGCCACTCTTTGCTTTGGGATCCAAAGCAGCTCTCAGTTGTGGGAGAGCTCCTTTGTCTGCCGGCATTCCGGTTTTTGCAGCGAGATTCTTGAACATTCCTCCGGCAAAACCGGCAGCACCCATCTCGACCGTGTGAACTTGTAGATTTGTGTGAGAAAGACCAGGGTGCGCGAGCAGGCTCATCGCCTTTTTGCCGTGCTTTTTGAATTCCTTGTGCAGGCCTAAAGCAAAATAGTAATTTGCAAGTTTCGATTGGCTATATGCGTTCCACGCCGAATACTTCTCGCGCATGTGTGGATCATCGAAATCCACGTTCCAGATCAGGTGATGAGCGGTGCTTGTTACCGTCACAACTCTTGCTGAATCAGCCGCTAACAATTGATCCATCAGAAGAGAAGTCAGACTCCAGTGTCCTAGATGATTCACCCCGAACTGGCTTTCGAATCCGTCTTCTGTCTTCATCTCTGGCATGGCCATTAGCCCGGCGTTGTTAATCAGAAAATCAAGCTTGTCAAACTTCTTTGATACTTCAGCGGCTGCAGTCTTTATGTTTGCTTGCGAGGCGAGATCGAGTTCAAGTAGTTCGACCGTAGCGCTTGGATAGAGGGCGAGTACTTCTTTGACCGCTGCTTCACCCTTGCGCCAATCTCTAGCAGCAAGAAGGACATGTGCGCCTTTTGAGCCAAGAACTTTGCTGGTCGCCAACCCAAGCCCGCTATTACCTCCTGTAACGAGGGCGGTCTTGCCCTTCAACGTAGGAGTATTAGAAATTGAAAATGTCATGAAAGTCCCTCTTTAGAATTAGGTTGATAGGTCTAAACCTATCGACTTATTCTGACCGCGTCAACTATCGGGTTGTGTTGACTAGCAGTCCCACAGGACTTTCATAAATTTCTTGAGATTCTTCGAGGCATCAGCCCATTCGGACTCGTAATAATTCTCTCGCGACTTCTTGGTTGATGTAAGAAGCCCGGCATTCATGAGGATCTTCAAATGATGCGAAACGGTAGGTCGCGCCAGATTGAGTCTCTCAGTAATCTGAAGCACATTTAGAGGGCCTTCAGTTTCAAGCATGATCAAAATATCTTGTCGATTTGGATCCCCGAGGGCGTTAAAAACTAGGGAGCAGTCTCGAGCGACTTTGCGAACTTGATTCTCCGTGGCCATAGCCACACTCTACCAATGAGTCGATAACTTTCGACCTGAAAATCTTGCGGTTGCTGCGCGCACTCGGTTAGCAATGCGCGCAACTCCACAAATACAACCCGTAATTAGCTGCCCGCGATGAGCTTTGCCTTTGCGGCAGTGAACTCTTCTTCGGAGAGAATTCCTGATGCCTTAAGGCTGGCAAGCTTCTCCAACTGGGCGACCATGTCGTCACCTGCGGGTGCTGCTGCTGCCGGTGCAGGAGCTACTGCCGCCTGCTGTTGCGCTTGCTCTGCTGCGTGCTGCTCAGCTTGAGCCTGCGTGCGGTTACTGACAACCTTGGCGGTTGCAGCAACTCCAACAATTCCCATTCCACGACGACCGACCATGACAAGCTCCTTTATGTCGAAACTACGGCCCATTCGGCCATCTGATTAGTAAGAGTATAACCCTGTTTGAATCAGTTGATCAGGCCTGATTAATCAATTCCAATTGTCGCAACTTCAACTCAAGATCAGAGTTGGACGGCTCCACTAAGTAGCCTTCGTCAGGGAAAACAACCACAGGAATGTTGGGCTTACCACTGATCTCAAGGGCCCGGGCTTTGTGCTCCGGGTGAGCGTCAACATCGAGGTATTCGAAGGCAACCCCGAGGTCATCGAGTTGCGGTTTGGTGCGACGGCAATCACCGCACCAGTCGGCGCCATACATGCGGATCACTGGCACATACCTCCATCACAGCAGGGCTGAATGTAAAAGCATCGGGGACAAAAATCCTTGCCGCCTCGACGCTCTAGGTCGGTTGTCTCACATGCTGGGCATGGCCCAGGGTGTCCCATCACACCGATAAGTATGTCGTAATTAACGGCAGGTGCACTGCTGCGCAGCGGGTACATTTGCCATTACTTCGGCAACGTGTTCGCCGCAGCCAGACCAGGTGATTTTGTTGCAAGAACGACAAGGTGCTGGACTACACATGGATATCTCCTTCAAATATGACCTTATGAATCGAAACCCCAGTATACCCCATGGGGTATACATTTCAGTTGACCGGTCATGCTTTTCGCGGCTCCCCCCTAGGTCAGGAGTAGCCTTAACAATCTCCCACCGGGGAACAACTACTTACACAGAAAGCAATAAGTGCTGACCCAAACCAAATCTCTACGATCGTGGCTGCCGTCATATCTACTTGTGGCACTTATTTGGGGTTTCTCGTTCTATTTGATGATGGTCGGCCTAGAAGTATTCACACCGGTTGGTGTGGCTTTCACCCGGATTGCTTTTGGCGCCGCCACCCTCATCGTTTTGAGTCTGATAACTAAAACCCCCCTTCCACCAAAGTGGGCATGGAAATACCTCTTCATTGTCAGTTTTCTGTGGGTATCGATCCCCTGGATGCTTTTCGCATTCGCTGAGACCCGTGTTTCCTCAGCGCTGGCAGGAATATTTAACGGGGCAACCCCCTTGATGACCCTGGTCGCCATCTTGCTTGTTTTCCCTGAAGAAAGGCCGACAAGACAACGAATATTTGGACTACTCCTAGGATTTATAGGGATTTTGGTTGTTGTCGGAATTTGGGATACAGGTGCTGCTGAAAACGGTGCCGGGATTGACTTCCTGGGAGTTGGCGCAATGATTCTGGCAATTTCATGCTACGGATTTGCATTTCCATATGCTCGGCGCTACCTCACCGGACCTACAGTGCGCGAGCCTCTCGCACCCATTTCCTTGGCCACAGGCATGTTGCTTTTTGGCCTGCTGGTTACGGGGCCGATCGTCGCATTCACCGGAATAACAAATGCTGCAATGACGGCGGGTCCTTTGCTCGCCATGGTGGCACTTGGCGTTCTAGGAAGTGGATTCGCCTATGCACTGAATTTCAAGGTTGTCCTCGCAGCAGATGCAACAACTGCCAGCACGGTCACTTACATAACTCCACTTGTGGCGGTAATAGTCGGAGCAATTCTGCTCAACGAGCACATCACGTGGAATCAGCCGGTCGGCGGACTACTGGTAATTATTGGGGCAGCCACGGCCCAGGGCTTACTTCGTCGTAGAACCCCGAGCCTTTAAAAACTCTTCCACTAATATTTTGCTGTGATAAGCATTGGAACCGAAAGCGCGGCCTTGGGCGCTGAATTGAATTCGCTTTTTTTCATCATGTTGATTGCCGTTCTAGCACCACTTCTTGTTGGGCTCCTTCGACTTAAAGTTGCTGAAGTTGTGATCCTTCTGGGTCTGGGGATCTTGGTGGGCCCGGAAATTCTCGACCTCGTTGAAGTTGACGCCAGCATTTCACTACTCGCCCAGTTAGGGCTTGGATTCCTTTTCTTCTTTGCCGGACTTGAGCTTGAGCCTGGTGCAATTAAGGGACGTTACGGAAAACTTGCAGCAATTGGTTGGGGCTGCACGCTACTTGCTGCGGGCATAGCAACGTGGGTCCTTGAATCCATGGGACACATCGAGAATTTCATTGGCTTCGCCATTGTGTTAACGAGCACGGCTTTGGGAACTTTGTTGCCGGTCCTGCGTGACAGTGGAGAATTGAAAACACCTTTCGGAAAATTTTTTATGGGAGCTGGAGCCATCGGCGAGTTCGGACCAATTCTTGCCATCTCACTTTTCCTGAGTTCCATGAGTTCATTTGAATCGATCATCTCCCTTGTCGTGATGGCACTTGCTGCCTTCGGGCTAGCTAAGGTCCCGCAATGGTTGAAGTCGGAGAAATTACGAAAACTCATTGGTGCTGGCCACTATTCATCCTCACAAACCCCTATGCGAATAACAATCCTCTTCTTGGTCGGACTGCTGGCAATTGCAGCCTCACTGGGGCTTGACGTTGTACTGGGAGCTTTCATCGCGGGAGTTATCTTCCGCCTGAACATGTCCCATGATGCTGAAAATGCGATCCACACCAAAGTTGAAGGAATAGGTTTTGGATTCCTCATCCCGATTTTCTTTGTTGTATCCGGCGTGAATATCGACATCATCTCGATCATTGAGGATCCGGAACCGATGCTTGTTGTCACCGCGCTTTTACTCATAGTTCGGGGTCTTCCACAATTTTTCATTTACCGCAATGCAATTCCGGTTACGCGCGACCGAATTCGATTCTCCCTTTATGTTGCGACAGCCCTACCAATTATTGTTGCAGTTACGACGGTCCAAGTAGAAGCTGGTGTGATGACCAGCGCTGATGCCGCCACCTTGGTAGGAGCAGGCGCCCTTTCCGTCTTAGTCTTCCCCCTTACGGCCTATTTGGTTGGTCGCAAAGGCGGGCCAAAGGGTGAGCGAGATACCGAACCCGAGGTCGTTGACCTCATCTAGTTGACCTCATCTAATGGGATCGACTTCATTGAATTTGCGCGAGTGCGCGCATCAAGGAACACTTAGGCAGTCATGAGTTCACAAATTACCGATGTTCTGATCGTTGGCGCAGGTCCCGCAGGCTCTGCCGCCGCCACTTGGTGCGCCCGAGCTGGACTGAGCGTTTTACTCGTTGACGCCGAGACCTTCCCCCGAGACAAGCCCTGCGGTGATGGACTGACCCCACGGGCAATCGCTGAACTTGATCAACTGGGTCTCTCCCCGTGGCTTGAGGGTCGCGCCCGCAATAAAGGTCTACGCGCGGCTGGGTTTGGCCAGGAGTTATACCTCCCGTGGCCCGGTGGCAACCTCCCGAATTACGGGGGAGCCGCTCCACGACTTGAACTTGATGCAGCAATTCGCCAAGTGGCGATTGATTCCGGTGTTGAGGTCATGGAAGGCATGCGCGCCGTTGATGCGGTCATGGATGGGGACAAAGTTGCCGGTGTCGTTTTTTCAACCGGTGGCAAGGGTTCACAAGCTAAAAATGTGACGATTCATTGTTTGCGTCTAATCGTTGCCGACGGTGCGAAATCACAACTGGGTCGCACCCTTGGTCGCGAGTGGCACCGTTCCACTGCATTTGGTGTGGCAGCTCGGGGTTACATAAAGTCGCACCGCTCTGATGACGAATGGATTTCAAGTCACCTGGAATTACGCGGTGAAAAAAATGAATTGCTTTCCGGTTACGGCTGGGTCTTCCCACTGGGTGATGGTGAAGTAAACGTCGGCGTTGGGACTCTGGCAACGGTGAAGCGTCCGGCCGATGTAAATCTGCGCAGTCTTCTGACTTTTTATGCCGATCAACAACGGGACACCTGGCAGTTTGAAGGCGAGGTTCGCGCACCGTGGTCGGCGCTGTTGCCAATGGGTGGCGCCGTGAGCAATGTTGCGGGCGCGAACTGGGTTCTCATCGGTGATTCGGCCGGGTGCGTGAACCCTTTAAACGGCGAAGGAATTGACTATGGCCTGGAAACCGGTCACCTTGCTGCACAGTTATTTGCTGACACCCCAGCGAATTCTCGAATGGACTTCACAACCGTGTGGCCGAAAATTCTGGTGGACCACTACGGAACCGCGTTTTCAATAGCTCGCCGGCTTGCGGGTCTGATCACCGTTCCGAAACTCCTACCAACCTTTGGTCCGATCGGAATGCGTTCACAGTTCCTGATGACTATCGCGTTGCGAGTAATGGGTAATTTGATCACTCCGGAAGACAAAGATGTCACCGCACGGCTGTGGCATTACGCGGGTAAGTCAAGTATCAAACTTGATCACCGTCCGCCGTTTAGTTAGTAATCGTGCTAAAAAGTAAGGGGTCGGGTTTGTTAACCCGACCCCTTACTTGATCAAAAGTTACTTGATCAAAATCGATCAAAAAGATTCCAACATGATGCAGTCATTTTTGTTGTTAGGCGGCTGCCCGGTTCTTTGCTGCTTCTTTTCCGGAAGCGATCGAGGCCTCTTTGTTGGGGATAAAGCTTTCGAGTGCTGGGACAACGCCGGCAAGACCGAACTCAATGGCGATTACTTCAACGTCGGTTGCCCCCATAGCTCCCGCAAATTGGCGCAGGAAACCGGATGCGTAATCCCAACCGGCCTTCGGGCTTCCGTCAGCGTAGCTACCACCTTGGGCAACAACGTAAGTTACTTTCTTACCTGCGAGGGTTGCCGTTGATTCGTCGAAGACGCCAGGAATGACAATGCTGTCAATAAATGCCTTGAGAACTGAAGGGATGCCGTAGTTCCACAGTGGCGTTGAAATCAGGATTTCATCCGCTCCGGAGATCTCTTCAATAAGGTTCATGCGGGCGCCCCACTTGGCGGCCATTGGCTCACTGCGATCGGCTTCAGCCATAAAACCGGCTGAGATTGATTCAACATCAAGGTGGGGAACTGGGGTTTTGTCCAGATCCCGGGTGATTACGGTTCCATCAGCATTGGCCGCATTCCAGGAGGCTACATATTCAGCGGACACTGTGCGGGAGAGTGAATTTTCAGCCCACGGGCTGACTTCAAGGTGCAAAAGGGTTGACAAGGGAACTCCTCTAATAAGTTAGTTGAACGATCAACTAACAGTACTACAGGCTGAAATGCTCCACAACCGCGGGCCCGTCAAAGTGGGGCCCAATAATTGTCCGCCATTGGATGTAATGATCGGATTCACGGAAGCCGACCATGTGGTCTTCAATCGTTTCCCAATCAATTGTGAACATGTAGACATTTGGCCGCTCAACACACCAGCCAATATGCGCAAACTCGACGATCCCGGTGACGTTAGGGAAAATCTCATCAACAGCACGATTGAGGTCTGCAATGAATTGTTCATGGGCGTCTTCCTTGATGATTACCTGTGCAACCTCACGAATCATGGCGAACTCCAATCAATAGGTAGGTCAATGGACATGGCAGCATTTAAAAACTCCAGTCTTGGGTGAACATGTCTTCCTGAATTGTCATACGCAGAGGATTCATGCGCAAAATTCCAGGAGCACCCTCGAGAACATTTTGCAGACCATGCATTAGGTCGGCAAACCCTTCCGTTCGTCTGTGTTCAATTTCTGCTTCTTCACTGGTGAAGACTTCAAATAACCAAACTAGGTCCTCAGTGTCTGGATCTGTAAGTACCGTGAAAACTTCGGTACCTGGTTCTTCCCCGATTCGATCAGCGTACGTGTTGAGTAAGTCAAGAAGTTGAGTCCTTTTACCTTCGCCAACATTGAGCCGAACAAGCAGTGCTTGCCGACCTGGCAATAATCCGTCATGCAACATGTGAGCCTGTGACCTTGTCTCTACTTCACGCTGTTCTGGAGACCACTGTTCTGGAGGTACCAGTCGTAAGTTGCGGCAAGACCGTCACTCAACTTGATTGATGGATACCAACCAAGGGCATTGATTCGACTGGTATCTAACAATTTTCGGGGCATACCGTCGGGCTTACTGGAATCCCATGCGAGCTCACCTTCGAAACCAACAACTCCGGCAACAGTCTCAGCGAGCTCACGGATGGGCAGGTCATCACCCCAACCAATATTGATGGTTTCATGTGAATCGTAATTTTGTAGAAGCATCAAGCATGCATCGGCAAGATCATCCACGTGCAAAAATTCACGTCTTGGTGCGCCGGTTCCCCAGAGTGTTACCGAACTGGCGTCACTTTCCTTTGCTTCGTGAAATCGGCGAATGAATGCGGGAAGGACGTGGGATGTTTCGAGATTGAAGTTGTCACCCGGCCCGTAAAGATTTGTTGGCATCGCTGAAATCCAATTCCTCCCGTACTGGGTTCGGAAGGCTTCGACATAAAAAATCCCGGCGATCTTTGCCATGGCGTACGCCTGATTGGTTGGTTCAAGCGGCCCGGTCATCAAACTTGATTCACGAATTGGCTGTGTTGCGTGGCGTGGATAGATACAACTTGAACCAAGGAATAGAAGTCGCTCGACATCTGCTGAATGAGCAGCATCCATCACATTTGTTTGAATCAACATATTGTCTTTGAGGAACTCAACGGGGTAGGTCGAGTTCGCCATGATGCCACCCACTCGAGCAGCCGCATCGATCACGATGTCGGGCTTCGCTTGGTTAATCGCATCGATGGTTGCATCTCGGTCACGCAAATCAAGTTCACTCGAGGTCCAACCGACTACTTCGCCAACGCCAGCGCCTTCAAGGGCTCGGACCAACGCTGATCCCACGAGCCCACGATGTCCGGCAACATAAACCTTCATATCGCCCCACAAAATTTCACTCACCCGGAGAGTCTGGCATAGGCGGCCATTTATGCAGCCACGCGTGTGACTACAACACTTGTGCGGTTACATCACGTGTGTGGTTACAACACATGTGCAAACAGAAGGATGACCTTCACCCGATGGGAGTTATCCCGCAGAAATCCCATGAATAAAATCCCATGAATAGTCTGAGCTACAGCGGGCATCATCACCTTTCGATTGCATACTCCAGTAGCACTGCTCGAATCCATGTCTTCACCGATCCAACAGATGCTGTCATCGCGTGTCGAGTTCATTCTCGGCAGCTTGTAGTGGTTGCTTATAGGGTTCATTGGGCCATGGGTTATTGGGCCCATTGGTTAGCTGTGCGGATTTTTGGATGCTTTTCCCGGCTGGTGTCACACTTTCCCCATTGAAATTGGATCCAATTAGCACAGCTAACCGATAGTCGTGACCTGTTCCCCCTACCCACCAACGAATACCCACCAACGAATACCCACCAACCACATCCCAGGAGCTAAAGCCGTTGGCACTTGGTGGCTGCTTGAGTTATACATGCCGAACAGGACCGCCTCGCGGTACCAATTCCCTGTGCTGTCTCGCTGTGCCGATCCCCTGATTTATCGAACTAACTGCCAGTGCTGGGATTACGGAGTGCGGAGCCACATATGGGAAAACTCGGAACGGTTACGCGTCCTGGCGTACAGACTGAGAAACGAGTCAACCGATAACAAATCTCGATAAGAGAATGAATCCGCACACCAACCGAATGATCGGAGTGCAGTAATGGTTGATGCGATTGACATGGACGTTTCACGATCATCGGAAAAATGCCATGGTTGGACCACGATCAGGTTATGTGCGGGTACAGCCAACTGATCCTGACTCAGTAACGTAATAGGCGTGTTGTAGTTGGAAGAGATCGCAGCAGCGACAAGACTTTGCCAAGGAATAGTTGAGTAAGGCAACAGATTTCGCTTTCGGAGTTCTACGAGTCTTATCACGTTAGTTCGTCCAGGAAATCGCTTCCTGCGTAACAAAATACTGACAAATTCCGATTCATGCTGTGCGCTCGCCGTACTTCCAAATGGTTGTCTACACGAAGTGGTTTCAATCCCGCGATCTTCGTAATCGATTTCGAGGTCAAATAAAGCATTCAGGTGTGGGGCTTGAGCCGCATCGAGCAACACATTCAATTCTGAGAGATTCAGCAGACCTGCGAGGTCGGCAACAATTCGAGCAGGATGTGTCAAGCGTAAGCCGTTTGTCACAACAATCTCCGCAGGTAATAAGTCACCGAGATGGGATCTGATTCCGGTTTGGTGCGAGCGTGCACGGGAGCGCGGAACAGTGACATGAAGACGTGGATCAACGGCGATTCGGTAAGGCAGAGGTAAATCAAAGATTCTGGCCGCACTCACATGCGAAATAATCGCCGGAGCTCTGATCCGACCAATACGCCGACGCAGTTCTTGATCACTCTGCCTCGGCACACCAGGAAAATCTGAGTTATTTTCAGGGATGAAAAGGGAATCTATAGCAAAAAGCTGATCATCTTCCCAAGCATGCAAGGTCACGGCGGAGGAGCCAAAAACCGCTGGCTGTCGATACAGAGTGCTCACTACAGGATCAAACATGATGACCTTTCACACCTGCATTTTGTGGCTGCGTGGGCGCAAGATCGAAAAAAACACGCAGGGTGTGAAAACAGTGACGGCAAAAAATCAACTGGGGATACGCTTAGGCCGTGGTAACAATCGGATCTCTCACAATTGGCGGAAAGTCAAAGACCCCGCTTCCCCCCAGCAAGTACCGAATGGGTGGGAAACATTTCAAAAACGACAAAGCTTTCATTAAGACAGCGGTGCGTGACGTCAAACGTCTAGAGAAGTACTGCGATCTCAACCCCGACTCCTCACTGCTGGACTGGGGCTGCGGTGCAGGACGCCTTGCGATTGGTGTGAAGGAATTCCTCCCGTCTATCCGGGACTATCACGGGGTGGACGTTCAGCGGGAACTCATTGACTGGGCAGACTCGAATTTGGCTGGTGAAGGCTACAGATTCACCTACGTAGATGTCAGTAACGAGCGTTACAACCCTGATGGTTCACCCGAACGAACCCTGAGCGCTGAACCACACAGCGTGGATGTTTTTTACGCCTACTCCGTGTTCAGCCACATGAACGCTGTGGATACCGCCGGGTATTTGGAGCTTCTTGGGCAAGTACTCACACCAACGGGTAAGGCATTTGTAACCTGCTTCGTTGAGGAAGATGTACCCGAATGGGATGAAAATCCCGCAGGATACGGCCCACTTGAGTGGAAAGGCCGGTTGCACTGCACCCGATTCTCCCGCCAATACTTCGAATCCCTCGTGAACGCTGGGGGGTTAGCCGTTGACCGATTTGAATACGGCCGAGAAACAGATGGCCAAAGTTTGTACATCCTGCGACGCCGTTAATTGCTTGTTAATTGCTTGATAATTGCTTGAAAACGGCTTGATTAGCCACGAATAATTCGATTGGCCACGTTCTCACTGGTACCGTGTGGGGGTGAGCATCGAAAGGCCGGATCCTGCCATTGATTCGATTAGTGACACTGGTACCTGGCGCCGAATAGCTCGAGAGGCACACACGACTCAGGGCTGGGCGACCACCGACCGGCATCGGGACCGACCACATGAACCGCGAGACCCATTACGGGTGTACGCAACTCGCGCGGTAACTTTTGACTCGATCGCAATTCTTGCAGCTGCCACGATCGGCTTCGTTTTGAGATGGACGATTCCCTACAACCTCGATATCTCCGACCTCACCTACGTTTATTTCGCCCTCGTCGTCGTCATCTCATGGATCCTCGCCCTAGTGGTGCGCGGGGCCTACGACACCCGGGTGCTTGGCGCCGGATCAGAAGAATTCAAACGTGTCGTCACCGCATCCGCCGGGCTATTTGCACTGGTAGCTATTGCTGCATTTGCGTTAAAGCTGGATCTTTCCCGTGGTTTCGTCCTGATCACTTTCGTAGTTGGAATGATATTTCTGCTCGGTGAACGTTGGGGACTACGCACGTGGTTACGACATGAACGCAGATACGGTAACTATTTGCACAGAACCATGGTCATTGGTGAAGGTGACCGCCAACAGGAAATCGTTGACATGTTGGACCGTGATCCAGTTGCTGGATTCGTCGTTGTCGATGTTTCACAGGAACCTGCAGAAAATTGCACGGAAGAGCAACTCGTTCGTTGGTTAGACGAAGTAATGGCACGAATTGCCATCAATGACGTCGATACCGTTGCCATAGCTGGAACACCACTGCTTGGCCAAGACCTCATTCGCCGACTGTCCTGGCGACTTGAAGGACCACGCATTGACCTGTTGGTGGCACCGACACTGGGCGATTTTGTTGGACCTCGCGTCACCATGCGCATGCAAGCGGATCTCCCACTCATTCACCTTGATGAGCCGCAACTCACCGGCTCAAAACGAGCAATTAAGCGAGCACTAGATCTTGTAACCGGTGTGTTGCTACTCATTCTCTTCCTGCCGTTCATGGCATTTGCCGCAGTGGGAACCTTTTTCTCCAGCCGAGGACCAATCTTTTACCGGCACCAGCGCATTGGGAGAGGTGGTCAGGTCATTGACGTTGTGAAATTCCGGACCATGTATGTCGGATCGGATGAACAACGGGAGCAAGTGATCGGAATGCCCGACGAAAATATCGGCAATCGGTATCAGAACGACCCCCGAATCACCCCCTTTGGTGGAGTTTTACGACGATGGTCAATTGATGAAATGCCCCAAATCATTCACGTTCTCAGAGGAACCATGTCCCTTGTCGGACCACGACCCGTACTACTCGACGAGATCCCACTTTTTGGTGATGCAGATCACCGCAGGCACCTCACCAAACCTGGATTAACAGGTTTGTGGCAAGTCTCCGGGCGCAAAGCTGTTGACTGGGATGAACGGATGCGGATGGATCTGGACTACGTGGAGCATTGGTCCCCGGCCTTGGACCTGGTGATCGTGGCAAAAACTGTGAAAGTTGTCATTACCGGTAGTGGAGCGTATTAACCCAAATTTCACCCAAAATTGGCGTGGTTAGTTAGTTTTATGGCTTTTATGGGTTAGGTTCGGAAGGATCATTTTTACTTCCCAACATGTAGAGGATTCTGAATATGCGCCGTGCGCTCATCTCCACAGCACTTTCCATTGGCTTGGCAGCCTCCGTGGTGCTCGCAAGTCCAGCTTCGGCGGACGGACCGATCAACAAGGTGCAGTTCGGGATGCACGTGCCAAATATCTCAATCGGGGTTGACCCCGGTGTGAGTTACGGGGCAATCAGACTCTGGGATTCAGGTGTTGCCTGGGGCCAGGTTCAGCAAGGGAAGAACAAGTATTGGTGGAATGGCCTCGACGCCTCGATCGCTAACGCAAATGAGCAGGGCGCTGAAGTGCTTTACGTCTTGGGCAGTACCCCGAAATGGGCGGCGACCGACCTAAAAGCCGGTACCTACCCCAATAAAGGTGCGGCATCGGTACCCAAAATGGCCGACTGGAAAAAATGGGTCACGGCAGTTGTGAAGCGCCACGGCAACAGCATTAACGCTTACCAGATCTGGAATGAAGCCAACCTTGTCAACTTCTGGGCGGGAACACCCAAGCAAATGGCTGACCTCACCAAAGCTGCATCGAAAATCATTCGTAAATACGATCCAGGTGCAAAGGTGGTCAGTGCAAGCAGCACCGTTCGTTTGGAAAGCGCCTACAAGCGATTCTTCCCCGCCTACCTCAAGGCGCTCAAAAAGGCTAAATGGCCTGTTGACGTGATCTCGGTTCACACTTACCCCGATGGTCAAGGAAACCCTGGTGACCGGGCGGCATACCTGGATCAAGTGAACAGCCAACTCAAAAAGTCCAAAGTTCCGGCTTCAAAGCAACTGTGGGACACCGAGGTCAACTACGGTATTGCTGGCCCAGGGAAAATTAAGGGTCAAAAAATTGGTGGGGACACCGCAGCAGCCTGGACCGCACAGACCTATATCGAAAACATGATCCAAGGTGTGGATCGCGCATATTGGTACTTCTGGGATAAGCCCAACTCACTCCTGGGGATCACCCTGCAGGACGGAACCACAGGTGCGATCGGCTACCAGACCGCTTACATGTGGATGAATAACTCCTATTACTCCTGCACCGAGGGCAACGTAAATGTGTGTCAGATGGGTGATTTGGTTCAGCCAGATGTAGTCGTGTGGTCAAACTCAGGCAACGGCGCTTACACTGTACCCGCGAATGCAACGGTGCAATGCGATGCCATGAACCGTTGTTCGACAGTAACCCCCGGTGACTCAATAGCGATTGGAAACATGCCCCTATGGTTTGGAAGCGCACAACAAAACGATCAGAATCAGGCAACTCTGGTTCCAAGCCCCGCTACTACGCCATAGCCAGTGTTGTCGCGGCAGGTGCACTGCTGTTGACCGCTTGCGGTGGGGGTTCTGATTCGACCGGTACTGAAACGCCAGCTCCCACCGAGTCGGCTGTGATCGATCCCAATGCGGTGCAACCGTCCATGGTCGGCTTGCATATCGAGGGAGCTGAGGGTGGCGCTTGGGCATCGGCTCCATTTGGTGCACTACGCCTGTGGGACAACGGAACCGCCTGGTCGCAAATTGAACTAGCTAAGGGTGAGTTCAAGTGGGACAACTTGGACGGGGTCGTCGAGACCGCCGAGTCAAGGGGCCTCACCGACATCCTTTACGTAATGGGTACCACCCCAGACTGGGCGGCTGCCAATCCAGAGGAACTTAGCGCCAGTGACTATCCACAGCCAGGGGCCGCAGAAGCGCCAGCCAATATCGCTGACTGGTCGGAATGGGTCACCGAAGTGGCTACTCGATACAAGGGGCGTATCAGTTCATATCAGATCTGGAATGAAGCGAACCTGGCAAACTTCTTCAACGGGACACCCGCTCAAATGGCCGAGCTGACCAAAGTTGCCTACGACATCATCAAAGCAATAGACCCAGAAGCACAGGTTGTTTCTGCCTCACCATCAACGCGTTTGGCGAAGTCATTTGATCGATTTTTCCCCAAATACCTCGAAGAACTGGCTGCCCTTGATTGGCCGGTCGACGTAATTGCGATTCACACCTACCCTGATGCAACCGGCGACCCATCCATTCGCGCGGCACTAATTCTCAAGGCTATTGATTTACTGAAGGCTTCAGGTGCCCCCACACTTCCATTGTGGGATACCGAGTTGAACTACGGACTTGCCGGTCCGGGGGATATACCCAAGCAAGAGATCACAGGCGCGCGCGCTGCTGGCTTCGTAGTTCGTACCTACATTGATGACCTGCGTTTGGGTGTTGACCGCAGTTACTGGTACATCTGGACTTTGCAGCCATATGACCTACTGGGCGTACAGGCATATTCAGGTTCTGACGGGGAACAGGGTTTCTTCGCGGTCAATGACTGGGTCACCGGTGCGACCTTCGGTGGCTGCACCGAGGCTGACAACGCCGTAGTGTGTGATTTCAGTCGTGATGGCACAAGTTGGAAAGTTGCTTGGGCGCAATCCGGTGAAGTCGTGTACACAACCCCAGAAAATTCACAATTGGTGTGTGATCCATTAGCAGTGTGCGCCGAAGCACCACCATCATCGGGTGTGACATTGACCGAGGTCCCGGTCCGGATCTACCTCCAATAACAATTCACACAGACGTACACTGGCTTAGTGCCAAGCCTTAAACCAATCTCCTGGGTGCTTTTGGGAGCTGGAGTCCTCGTAGGAGGTTTCCTTTTCTGGTTGCAGGTGGGCGTGGTCGCGGCACTTACTGGCTTCGGGATCAATGGGCTCAGTTTGCAGGGACACCTCTCCTCAGCGGCTGACTACTTGGTTGAAGGCGATTACCAAGCGGGTGAGGCCGAGTACTTCTCGGCTCAGAATTCGGCCAATGCTGTGATCAGGACAAGTAACGTTCCTCAGTTGGCTGTGATCGGAGCCTTACCCGGACTAAATACTGCGGTACTAAATTGGCAGCGCAGTGCGAATGCCACCGGCTCAATCACCCAAGCGACGGGTGATCTGATCACTCTCTACGGGGACCTTTCGGGTGAAACCGGTGGAGAAAAAATATTTTCCGACGGCGCAATCAACATGATTATGTTGGAAGACCTCCCCTCGCGCGTAGACGCTTCAGCAGCGAAATTGAATCTGGCCCAAGCGCAGCTTGACGCAATCCAAGCCAGCACCACTTTTGCTCAGCCACTTGATGACATTCGTGACAAGGCACTGCGCGAAATGGAACCGGTGCAGGAAGCTGTGGGTTCCCTTGAAGGCGTGGCTCCGGTTCTCCCCGACGCACTCGGTGCCAATGGTGTGCGCCGGTACCTGATCGCATTAGGAAATCAGGCTGAAATGCGTGCATCAGGTGGAGCGCCATTGACATTGGTCATGGTGGAGTTGGACAACGGCAAGATATCTATTCCAATTAAAGGTCAAACCAGTACGCAACTCTTTCCGCCACTCAATGCTGCTGTTACATGGTACGGGCCAGCGTTGAACACGTTCTTCCCTGGCAATCCGCGTAATGCGCCATTTGTTGTGACGAACACGCATCCCAATTTGCTGATGAGCGGTCAGGAAATGATGGGCGCATGGCAAGGCGGTAACTTCCCGAAAGTTGACGGGGTCGTGTATTTGGATTTGACCGCGATTGCTGCAGTACTGACCGAGACAGGTCCGATTAACTCTCCAACCTACGGATCTGTCACCGGCGATCAACTGGGGCAGATTTTGTTGGTGGATGCCTATGAGGACTTTGGTCAAGAGGATGCGACCCTCAGGCAAGCAGCAAATCAGCAACTGGTTGACGACCTGCTTACTCGAATTCTTTCAGGTGACGATCTGGT
>Ga0129324_10001024_pt1 | contig 18819 bp, 17 predicted proteins | sample CPBDNA_7_FD_96879 | JGI IMG/M metagenome (GOLD analysis project Ga0129324, IMG submission 96879) | Freshwater to marine salinity gradient microbial communities from Chesapeake Bay, USA - CPBay_Spr_15_0.2_DNA | ecosystem: Environmental > Aquatic > Marine > Coastal | place: USA: Chesapeake Bay... | reverse complement strand
TTTACCTGTTACAACAAAGTTATTCCATGTAATTGAAGGAACCTGATTCTTAGAAGTTATAATTTCAACTTGGTCACCATTTTCTAACATAGTTTTAATTGGAACCACTCTTCCATTTATTTTACAACCAGTGCAAGTATTTCCTAAATCAGAATGTAAGGCGTAAGCAAAATCTACTGGGGTGGCAGTTTTTGGAAGAGCAACTAACTCACCCTTAGGAGTAAAACAAAACACCTGATCATCATACATCTCAAGTTTAGTATGCTCAATAAATTCTTCTGTTTCTGAATGTTCTAATATTTTTAATAATTCCCTCAGCCAACGAAATTGTCTTCCTTCAACTTGAAATTTACTTAAATCTACATCTTGTTTATAGCACCAATGCGCTGCAACTCCCCATTCATTCACATCATTCATTTCTGTGGTACGGATTTGAATCTCAATACGTTGCTTATTAGGCCCAACAACCACGGTATGAAGTGAACTATATCCATTATCTTTAGGGGTACTAATATAATCTTTAAAACTATTAGGTATCATATGGTAAGCTGCATGAATAATGCCTAGAACTTGATAACAGTCAGTCACATCATTTACAACCACTCTGAAAGCGATTATGTCTGATAATTGCTCAAAACTTACATCTTTTTGTTTCATCTTCTGCCAAATTGAACAAGCCGTTTTCTCTCTTCCACTTACATCAGCCTCAATACCAAAATCTGATATTGTTTTTTTTATATGAGTTTCAATCTTGTCTACCATCAATCCTTCATCTTCTTTCAAATATTTAAGTCGATTAATGATGGACGCTCTTTCTTCAGTATGTAGCTTAGAGAATGCAATATCTTGCAACTCATTCTTCATTTGTTGCATACCTATTCTTTCTGCCAGCGGAGCATATATTTCCATTGTTTCAAGAGCTATTCTGAATGATTTTTTTTCTGACAAATGATTAATAGTACGCATATTATGCAAACGATCAGCAAGCTTAACAATCAAAACTCTAATATCATCAGACATTGCCATTAGTAATTTACGAAAATTCTCACCTTCTCTTATATTATCAGGCTGGAATTTTATCTTAGCTAACTTAGTGACTCCGTCAACTAGCCTTGCAACATTATTACCAAATTCACTTTGAATATCCTCTAATGTAACCTCAGTATCCTCAACAGTGTCATGCAATAACCCTGTTATGATGGATTCTTCATCAAGATGCATTTCTGCTAATATTAAGGCCACTGAGAAAGGATGCTGATAATAAGGCTCACCTGAAGCACGTATTTGGTGTTTATGCGCCTCTTTAGCAAATTCACATGCTTTTGCTATGTTAGTAGAATCAAATTGTGGGATATAAGACTTAATCTTATTTGTTAATATATTTGTATGCATATATTTATATAATAAATTATCTAATAATAACTTAATTGTAGCATAAACTAAACAATGATGAATAAAATTATTTCTAATTTAATTAAAAGCATTAATTGATGATATTTACAATAAATGCTATATAATATATCCATTATATAAAATATTATTAAACAGAAATGAAGCATATATTAATTATTGGGTTAGGAAACCCAGGTGTGAATTATAATAATACCAGGCATAACATTGGATTTTCTTTCGTAGACTTCATTGCCGACAGCCTATGTTTTCCTAGTTTTACAACTAAATTATCTTCTCATATTTCTAGTAAAATAATAGAAAATTATAAAATCACTCTGGTGAAGCCACAAACATACATGAATCTTTCTGGACAAGCTGTTAGCAAGATAGCACATTTTTATAAAATCCCTATTGAGGATATCATTGCTATTCATGATGATTTAGACTTAGAATTCATTAAAGTAAAAACAAAAATAAATGGTGGATCAGGTGGTCATAATGGAATAAAATCGATTGACCAGCATCTAGGAAAAAATTACTATCGTATTAGAATTGGTATAGGAAAACCTGATATTAACTATGATGTAAGTAATTTTGTTTTAAGTAAATTCACTAAGGCTGAAGAAAAGCTTACTCAAATCTTATTTAAAGATCTGCTTAATAACCTTGATCTTCTACTAACAAAAGACATACCAAATTTTATGAATAAAATATCTATGGAGTATAAAAAATATGGGATTTAAATGTGGAATCGTTGGATTGCCTAATGTTGGAAAATCAACATTATTCAATGCACTTACCCAAACTATAGCAGCCCAAGCTGCAAATTATCCTTTTTGCACAATTGAACCTAATGTTGGCATTGTTTCAGTTCCAGATGAAAGAGTTGATAAACTAGCTAAGATTGCAGGATCTGCGAAATTAATACCAACTCAAATTGAGATTGTTGATATTGCAGGGTTAGTAAAAGGAGCCAGCAAAGGAGAAGGATTAGGAAATAAATTCTTATCTCATATTAGAGAAGTTGACGCAATAATACATATGTTACGTTGTTTTGAAGATGGAAATATTACCCACGTGGAAGATAATATTTCTCCACTTAGAGATGATGAAATCATTGAGACAGAACTTGTGTTGGCAGACTTAGAATCAATTGAAAAACGCATTTCTAACATGACCAAGAAAGCAAAAACTGGCGACAAAGAATCAGCAGAATTATTACCCGTAGCAAAATTATTATTTGAGTGCTTAGCTGAAGGAAAACCTGCAAGAAGCATTATAAATGATGATAATAGAAAACTAGTAAATAATCTAAATCTAATTACCTCTAAACCTATATTATATGTATGTAATGTAAGCGAAGAAGATGCAGCTAAAGGAAATAAATATACAGCAGAAGTAATAAAAAAAGCAAACGCAGAAAATATACCTTTTATTATTATTTCAGCAAAAATAGAAGAAGAAATAGCTTCATTAGAAGACGAAGATAGACTTGAATTCTTAAAAGAACTTGGATTAAGCGAAACAGGATTAGCTAAAATAATTAAAACCGGTTATGGACTATTAAGTTTAGATACCTTCTTTACAATTGGCCCTAAAGAAGCTCACGCCTGGACAATTAGAAAAGGATCTCTTGCCCCGCAAGCTGCTGGTGTTATCCATACTGACTTTGAAAAAGGATTTATTCGCGCTGAAACTATTGCCTATAATGATTTTATTGAATGTAATGGAGAACAAGGAGCAAAAGAATCTGGGAAAATGCGCCTAGAAGGGAAAGACTACATTGTTAAAGATGGTGACGTGATGCATTTTAGATTTAACGTATAACATAAAATATAGATCATATATGGAATTTTATTTCACCCTTTTTACCAAACTTATTGCACTTGCAAGCCTAGGTTTACTAGGCTTTATTGCTCGTAAATATGTAAAAGTTGAGAGAGAGTCAATAGCTAAACTAGTTTTTTATATTTTAGTTCCTATCACTTTCTTTCATGCAATTGCAAATTTAAAGCCAGAACCCGAATTAATTATTCTTCCATTCGTTACCGCTGCAATTTCAAGTATATTGGCATTTTCTATATTTTACTTAGGTAAAAACAAATCTGATAGCTCAACCCTTGCCATATTTTCTTTTTCATCTGCTAATTCAAATGTTGGATATTTTTTGCTTCCCCTAGTGTGGGCATTATTTGATGATAAAGCTGCTGGTATTTTTGTAATAATGGTACTAGGAAATGTAATTTATGAAAATACTATTGGGTTTTTTATTGCTTATCAAGGCCATTACAGCGCGAAAGAAAGCTTCATCAAGATTCTAAAACTTCCTGCATTATATGGGGTATTACTTGGATTTATATTTAGTTACTCTCCTCACCTACATATCCCGGAGATGCTTGATGAGACTTTAATGAACATCAGAGGATCCTATGCAACCCTTGGAATGATGATGGTTGGAATTGGCCTTGCCGACATAGAAGACTTAAATATTGATTTAAAATTTATAGGCTATACTTTTATAGTTAAGTTTATAGCATGGCCTCTAATATCATTAATATTTATAGCCATAGACAAATATCTAATTCATGCTTTTGATCCAATAGCGTATAAAATGCTTATATTATTTTCAGTTGCACCACTTGCAGCAAATAATATTATTATTGCAACCGTACTTAATTTGCACCCTAATAAGGTCTCAGCATCTGTTGTAGCCAGCACTATATTTGCTGTTTTTTATATCCCAATAGTTGTTGCATTAATTGACTAAGGTATGAAATAATGCAAATAATTTATAATAAGAAAAATTCTATAGAAATATTAGTAATCGATTCAAATACTCACAAAAAGAAAACTTCAACGGCTACGAAACTGAAACACATACTATTGAATTATTTTTAGCAGGAACATTCTTTGCTTGGGAATGCGTAACAATTTACTATTTTGTGCATTATTTTCTTTATCCACAACTATATCAAGTAGATAGACCTTCATCCTTTGATATATTAATTTAGAATATACTCAATTAAGTTCTATATTTATACAACTTAATTCGCCAAAAAAAACCTTATTATCGTTAGAGATATCGTCAAGTTAAGCTACAATATTATTACTAATGTTATATTATGCTGAGTTCTAATAGTGATCATTTTAAACTAATGAACTTAACTTGATGAGAACCTTCTAATAAAATTAAGTACAAGAAGATGCTCCAATTATAAATTAACTGGAGCGTGTTTTTTAGAATATTTCGTGGGAGTTAGCAAATGAATTACCACCCATCTCTAATTTTGGCAGATCATAATCTGGCGTGGATAAAGAAAATACACCTACTAAGCCCACCTTATCAGTAAACACAAATGGAGAACTTAAAAATCCAACCATTTTAAAAAATATAGACAGCATAGAAAATTCTTGGTTTTCATTTTCTGAAGCATATTCAGAATAAAATTCAATCTCTGAGTCTTTTATAGCCAATACTGTCTCTTCATGTAAGTTATCTTTATCTTTTATCATATTTAGTAATTCTTGCTCAGCATCAACTAAATCTTGCTCAGCTCTACTAAGAATGATCTTAGCACCATCCAATCTGACTCTTAATTGCACAACATCAGATCTTTCCCCATTAGAATTAACTTCCTCACCCTTGATTTCTAAAGAATTTTGTTTTGATCCTTCATCTTTATTCGCGGAACTGGAAGGGTTATCCTTAGCTATTTTTTTAGCTTTAGAAGAAGTTGCAATGATTCCATCTTCTTCATCTTCGGCAACAAAAGAACGTTTCTTTGAAGAGTATAAAGATTTTATACCATCAGAACCACCATCTGGGTTATCACCACCTTGAGAAGAACTTTTCTCTTGCTCGTCTTCTAATGATGAATCTTTATTTTTATTGAATGATAATAAAATTGATGCAGCCTCTTCCTGAACTTTATCAACAGCACCTTTTGCTATCAATAGTTCTACCGCAGCTTCTTTACCATGATGAGCTGCGAGTGATAAAGCTTTATCCTTACTAGCTCCTTTTACTATCAAAAAATCTACCGCAGATTCTTTACCATGAAGAGCTGCATATAATAAAGCTTTATCCATACTAGCGCCTTTTGCTATCAAAAAATCTACCGCAGATTCATCTGCTCTATTAGCTGCAAGTAATAAATTAGCATCCTTATGAACACCTTTTGCTATCAAAAAATCTACCGCAGCTTCTTTACCATGATGAGCTGCATACAATAAAGCTTCATTCTTACTAGCGCCTTTTGCTATCAAAAAATCTACCGCAGCTTCTTTACCATTATGAGCTGCAAGCGATAAAGCCTCATCCATACTAGCGCCTTTTGTTATCAAAAAATCTACCGCAGCTTCATTTGCCTTCACTGCTGCATATAATAAAGATTTATTCTTACTAGCTCCTTTTGCTATTAATAAATCTACCGCAGCTTCATCTGCCTTCACTGCTGCATATAATAAAGCTTTATCCATACTAGCGCCTTTTGCTATTAATAAATCTACCGTAGCTTCATCTGCCTTCACTGCTGCAAGTAATAAAGACTCATCCTTACTAGCTCCTTTTGCTATCAAAAAATCTACCGCAGCTTCTTTACCAAGATGAGCTGCATACAATAAAGCTTCATCCTTGATAGCACCTTTTGCTATCAAAAAATTTACCGCAGCTTCTTTACCATGATGAGCTGCAAGCGCTAAAGCTTTATTCTTACTAGCACCTTTTGCTATCAAAAAATCTACCGCAACTTCATCTGCATTCAAAGCTGCTATGCATAAATTCTTAGCCTCATCTAACAGGCTACTTCCTAATAAAATTAGTTTAGCTTCACACGAACCTTTTTTCACTTATTTATCCTATATATTACATTAATAATGAGTAATAATAGTAAACAATTAATTAAAGTCAATGATTTAAAGGATCTAAGTTAAATAATTAAGGAGTTATTTAGTGTCGATAACAATACTTGTACCGCTAGCATGGAGTTATCACTGATCAATATCTTCTAATAGAATTAATTTAAAAATATACTCAATTAGATTCTATATTTATACAACTTCCTTCCAGTAGTCATCTAGAGGTTCTAATATTTCAACTATCTTACCTTTATATGAACCTGCAGCTATAATTAGTATTTTGATTATAAAAACTTAAAAATGCTTCTAATACATCTAATTGAATTTTTATAATTGTTAAATCTTCTCCAGTCTCGTAGCATTCAGGATTAGAGGTGCAAATAAATTCAAAATTAGTTGGGTAAGGAACTGCTCCAGAAGAAATAAGTGTTTTAATTATTTGCGGGCTTCTTGCATAACCCAATGCAGTCATTCCTTGGCAATCTTCATGGTTAATATGTAATATTGCTTTGTTTTCTAAAAACCAAGCTAAAATATTTCACTATTATTAATCATAGCTGCCATATGCAATGTAATCGGCTTTATAGTTGCTCCAGCCTTAACTAATGCATCAGCTAACTCAAACCTTAAATATAATAACGCATTTCCAAGAGGTGTATTTCCACCTAACCAAGAAAAATAATCATTAATATTCATCAAAAAAAGAAACAAAACTGTAAACCTCATTATCTTCTAAATATTTAGGAAAAAGAATGCTACTTAAAGTTTTTCCCATTTTCCAAGTGTCATTATGATCTTTAAATATAATTTCTAAACCAGACCTTTTGTTGATAAATGATTGAACATTAAGTAAAGTCTTTTTAAGAGCTTGATGATACAAAGACTTTGATGACTCCGTATTATAAGGAGAAGAACCATGATTAAATATATCTTTCATAGTTTTATGTGCTAATTCATGAAGAACAAACTCTGCGTTAAAAACTGAATATTTATTTTGAACCACTAATTTATTACTCTTTAAATTATAATAACCAGTACAATCTATTGTGGGATCATATTTATCCATTTCCTCGTCAATCAAAGAAATAGAGAACTCGTGTTTATTCTCAATAGTTGTTGATACTGCGACTACTGATAATAAATCTTTTATAATAGGGGATCTACTTAAGCTATTCATTAAGCTATTAACCACTTACTCTTTTGATATTACCTTGCTATAACTAACTGAAAGCAAATTATCTAGAGATAAGTAATTAGTACTGGAGCAGTAATTTAGTAAAGGATAATTCTGCATTTGATGATAAGAATTTTCTCTTATAGCAATATTTTTTTCTGTTGCTAGTGGATTTCTTGCATCACTAAATAACAAAGTAAAATCTAGATAATCTGGTTTCCTAAGCAAAGCATTAATTACCTCTATTGAGATATCATCGCCAAATACTTCACTTACATCTATATCAGAGTGGTGGTCTGGATAACTAAATCGTTGTTCTAAACTAAGACTATTAAACTCCATAGCCGCTGTCAAATTCTTATCCAAAATAGCTTGATAATAAACTATAAAATAATTTGATGCGTCTAGTGTGATATCTGTATTGATATAAAGTAAACTCAAATAATCATCTGGATTTCCTTCCTTAAATATAATTATCTTATTATTTAGTTTATTGATTTATAAGTCAGAAACCTCTCTTAAAATTAAAAAAATCTCACAACCCGTCACCGTTGGGTTGTGAGATTCATAGTTAAATCCTAAATGTAATAGACTATTTAGGTAAGAAACATACAAACTACAATAACTTTAATCAAAAAATAAATGCAAAAAAACATCTATTTACCAGATATTTTATATAGCTTCCTTGGGCCCAAAAAACTCAAAATGCATCTGTGAACCAGGAATCCCCCATGCTAACAATTCATGATAAATATTCACCATAAATGGTTTGGGTCCACAAAAGTAATAATCTGCATCTTTGTTGGATAAAAGAGACTCGATTAATTCAGCATCTACAAAACCAGTTGAAGAATTGCCTTCTCTCTTTATCCCATCTTTTGCAAGATCACTATAGCGATAATGAACTGTTAACCTTGAATATTTTTTATCTAGCTCATCTATTGTTGATTTAAAAGCTTGAACGTCTTCATTAAGTGATCCATAAATAAATATAATATCACGCTCTGGGATAGCTTCTAATGCTGTTTCTAAGATACTTAAAATTGGCGTAATACCAATACCTGCAGCCAGCAATACTAATGGACGATCATGCTTATCATTATCATTAAGATTAAGAACAAACTCACCGCAAGGCGCAGCAACTTCTAAAGCATCTCCTACTTCAATTTTATCATGCATCATATTAGATACATAACCTTTAGGAGTATCTACTTTTGGGCCTTTTTCTTTTTTTACACTAATACGTAAATAATCCTGTCCAGATTTATCCGAAAGGCTATAGTTTCTCATTGTAGTGATACCATCATTCGTCGGTATACGCAGCGTAATATATTGTCCTGCTAGATAAATTGGAACTTTCCCACCATCTTGAGGCTTTAAATAAAAAGATGTGATCACACTGCTTTCTTTTTCTTTACCATCTACTACAAAGTTTCTAAATCCTTCCCATCCACCTTCTTTAGCAGCATTTTCAACATATATTTGTTTTTCACGTCCAATCAAAATATCTGCTAAAAAGCCATAGGCCTTTCCCCAAGCATCAATTACTTCATCTGTAGCGCCATCGCCCAATACTTCTTTAATAGAGGCCAGCAAGTTCGCACCAACAATTGGGTAATGCTCAGCCTTAATTTGTAGTGAAGCATGTTTTTGAGCAATAAGCTCAACTGCCCCACCTAAAACTTCAAGATTATCTATATTAGCAGCATAAGCAGCAATTGCTCCAGCTAATGCTCTCTGCTGCGTTCCAGCAACTTGATTTGTCTGATTAAAAAAAGGAGCAACCTCTGGATTATGCGAGAACATACGCTTATAAAAATGCTTAGTTAACACTTCACCATGCTCTTGTAATATAGGTGCAGTAGATTTGACAATAAGAATAGTTTTTTGATCCAGCATGAGTAACTCCTTTACTTTAAGATAATATGTATTGCATATACATATTTATAAAATATGATATAAGATGTATATTTAAGAGTCAATAGATTTGGAAAAAATATGCAGCTCACACGCTTTACAGATTATTCCCTAAGAGTACTAATGTACTTAGGCACAAATCAGGAACGCTTATGCACCGCAAAAGAAGTTGCAGAACATTATAAAATATCACGCAACCATTTGGTAAAAGTAGTTCATAATCTTGCTCTACTTGGCTATATTAAAAGCACCAAGGGAAAAGGAGGCGGCATTTGTTTAATGAAAGAGCCAGAAGAAATTAATCTACGTGATATTATTATTAAAATTGAACCTACTACATTAGTTGAATGCTTTAATAAGGAAACTAACAGCTGCCGCATTATTGATACTTGTAGCTTAAAACATATCTTCTATGAATCTCAACAATCATTTTACAATACGCTAGGAAAACATACATTGGCTGATACTATTCAAAAACTGAAACCCTTCTTTCTACCAAAATAGAAAATAAAGTAATAAAAACAACCACTTCAGTAATGTCAATTAATGTTACAACTTCTATATTAATCTAATATATTTAAACGTTTCAAAGTATAAATTAATTTTGGTAAAATCTGCATGAGATAAATCTACTTTTTTAAATCAACTTCAGAAATTATAACTTCATTCCAAAATATCTGCTGCTTGCTTAATATTATTAAATATCTTTGTTTGGTGCTTAGATTCTTTAGAAATATTCTTCCATATTTTCTTAGTAATTTCTTCTTTTCCGCATAAAACAACTTTTATATCTTTTGAATGCATATCTTGAATCATATTCTCTATTGCCACTATTCCACTAATGTCAATCATTGAAACTGATTCCATATCAATAATAACCACCTTAATAAAATCCATAATTAAATCGCTAATATCAGTAACTTTACTTGCGTTAGCAAAAAACAAAGCACCATTAATATGATAAACCATAACATCTTCCGGCAATTTCAAATGCTTTATTTTATGATTATTACTATCTGACATGTGGCTTAAACTAGTCTGAGTTATCTTAGCCATTTTTTTAACTAAAAGAAAACATGAAAGGATAACAGCCGCTGTGATTCCGGCTACCATATCTATAAAAACAGTAACTGAAAAACATATTAATAGCACCATTATATCGCTTCTTGAGGCTATGCGCATTATACGTATAAATTGCTGGTAATGAGACATGTGATAAGCAATAGTAAGCAAAATAGCAGCTAGTGAAGCCATTGGAACATATAAAATAACAGGAGCTAAAAATAATATATATAAAAGTATGAATGCAGCATGCATAGCACCTGAAAATGGAGTCTTAGCTCCACTTTGAATATTGGTAGCAGTTCTCGCTATAGCAGCTGTGGCTGGAACTCCAGCAACAAAACCAGATAATATATTACCAACGCCAACAGCAACTAATTCACTGTTAGGATCATGTTTAGTATTGGTCATACCATCTGAAATAACTGCTGAAAGTAAAGATTCTAAAGCCGCTAAGCCGGCTATTACCAATGCTGGAACAAGAAGAACTTTAATCTCTAAAAAACTAGGAATAGAAAATAAGTTTCCTTCTTCAAACGTTGGAAAATGAAAGCTAGGAATAAGAAATGATAATGACACATTACCTAAAGAATCTCTTATATCAGATGCAAATCTATCTCCAATAGTAGCTACTTCAATTCCTTGAGTTTGCATTACGCATGCTAGCAATGTCCCCATTATTATTCCAGCCAATTGAGGAGGGCTTTTTGAGATAATCTTTTTACTAAAACATATAGTTAATAAAGTAAAGACACCGACCAACGTCTCACTCCAAGATATGTTTGAGGAATGAGAAATAATGTTTTCTACCTTATTAATGTAATTAAAAGAAATATTTTTTATAGAAAGCCCAAGTAAATCATTTAAAGCTGAAGTTCCAATAACCATCGCAATACCTGCGGTAAATCCAACGATAACTGGATAAGGAATATATTTTATATAAACTCCGACCCTACTTATGCCTAACAGGATTAAAAAAATACCTGCCATTATCTCGGCTATGATAAGTCCCCTAAGTCCATACTGAGCAACAATTGGCGCAATAATAACTACAAAAGCTGCAGCTGGGCCGCTGATTTGAAAAGCTGCTCCACCAAGTAAAGGAATAGCTATTCCTGCAACAATTGCCGTATATATTCCATGCTCAGGGGGAAGCCCCATGGCAATAGATAAGGCCATAGCGAGAGGGAGAGCAGCAAGAGAAACGATGATCGCCGCCACTAAATCACCCTTAAAGATATTCAAACTATATTTCTTTTTAAAGCTATTTTTTAAAGCAGAACAAATAGGTATCATTTTAATTTATAACTTAAGTTCCCTCATAACTATGCAAAGCAACACGGTTTCCTTCAGAATCTGAAATAACAGCGCGGTGACCATAAGGCCCAACTTTCTCTTTAGACTTTAAAATCCTCCCACCATTATCTTTAGCAGCCTTAATCGCATCATCTATTCTTCCATCAACATTTAAATAGACAAGTGGAGCGTCATGAGTTAGTTGACAAGCATTAAATCCAGCTTCAACAACTAAGCAAAAAGCAACTTCTTTATCTTTATGTGGACATAAAGAAAACTTTATACCTTCATGCTCTTCTATAGTAAACTTTAAATCCATGAGTTTGCTATAAAATGCTGTAGCTCTATCTAGATCTGCTACAGGAATATCCATCCAAGAGATTTTATTACTCACATCTTTCCCATTTTAACAATAGTTACAATAAACATTATCACCACAAATGAGAGCAATAAAATAAGCATTACTTTATTTTTAGACTTTAAATTTTTTGTTTTCTTCATAAACTCCATGCCTTATCAATAATAGCGATTAGAAATAGCAAAAATAAATAGAAAATAGAATAAAAAAACATCTTCCTTGCTATTTTATTTTTATCATCGAAATATAATATAAATGACATTACTGTGAAAATCACATTTAATATTATAGCTGAATATAAATATATCAAACCTGAGAATCCATAACAAAACGGTAAAATAGAAACCATAAAAAGAAAAATACTATATATCACTATTTGTAGCTTAGTATGCTTTATACCAGAAACCACCGGAAGCATCGGAATATTAGCTTTCTTGTAATCCTCTGCGCTATAAAGTGAAAGTGCCCAAAAATGAGGAGGCGTCCAAAAGAAAATTATTAAAAAAAGAATTATTGGTTCTATGGTTATTTGATTAGTAACACATACCCAACCAATTAATGGAGGCAAAGCGCCAGCAGCTCCACCAATCACGATATTTTGTGGCGTAGAGCGTTTAAGAAGAACAGTATATATATAAGCGTAAAAGAAAATTGCAAATGCAAGTAAAGCAGCTGAAAGAATATTAATTGCAAGCCCCATCAAAGTTACCGAAGCTATTGAAAGAAAAACACCTAGATGAAGAGCATTCTCTGGAGTAATTTTTCCAGATGGAATTGGGCGCCTCTGCGTACGCTTCATTATAAGATCTATATCTCTGTCATACCACATATTAATTGCTCCAGCAGCGCCTGAGCCCACTGATATACAAAGTATAGCAATTACAGCAAGGAACGGATTCATACTCCCTGGAGCGAGATAAAGACCTGTTATGGCAGTAAAAATTACCAACGACATAACTCTTGGTTTTAATAAATCAAAATAATCTTTTGCTGTAGATTCTTGTGGTTGCTTCACTAACTTCAATCCCATTATATTTATGTTTGAATTATGCCACCAGGCACTCTGCAAGTCAAGAAATTGTCTTATATAGAAAGTAAAGCAAGAAAGAACTACAGTTACTACTATTGCTCTACTGTAATAAATTAACCTAAGCATTAAAAATCTATAAGAGCCATAAAACATTTACCTTCATAGAATCCATAAGTGGACTGTATACAGTGATGATTCTATTCATCTAAAATCACCACCATTAAAAGGATTAAAAAAAATACAATATTCTCTTATATAAATTTTATAATCCTTATTATAAGTCAGCTACAAAACTTACTTCACCTAAAGGCAATTTATAAATATTAACAGAATTAAAATCACAACTAGTAGATTTTGTATAATAAACATTAAAACCTAACTCTTCTTTACCAAAGAATTTAGAACATTTTTTTGCTGCAGCTTTATTACAAATGACTAAATAGTTTTGTTGATATTCCTTAGCTAAAACTACATCTTCTTTGGCAGCATTAAAAGCGCCTAAATTTATATATTTTTCACGTGAACTGCTAGAGCTAAATTAAAAGGGATAAGAGTTTTCCTCTAACCACCTAAAAAATATTAGCACTTGTAATTCAATCATAAAACCTATAACTCATCTTGATCCTGAGCAAAGTAATTCTTGCCACACAGAATATTTAAATCCCCAGTAACTATATCTGAAAGTTGGCTCAAACAATCTTTTGCTTCTAAAATATGAGGTTGAATTTCAACTAAGTTTTCATGAAGAATTAAATTATTCATGGCATTTGATGCAGAAGTCACTTTATCATTACGAGTCAGAACATACTCAATTGGATCTTTCGCAAATAACATCTCTTCTTCAGCTATCTTAATTATGTCTATACCATGTTTATTACTTATTACTTTAGATAAAATGGTTGCTACAAATAACATTGATTTATCTATAGAATCTAATATATATCCTTTACTTTTAACCTCAGATAACATCGCTCCAGCTTTTAAAAGCTCAAGTGAAGCCTCGAAATTATTCATAATCTTAGCTGCTTCTAAAGCCGTCTTATTAAAGCTTTTAATATTTACATCTGCACCTGCTTCTATTAATAATCTAATAACATCGATTATTTCACTATATATAGAATAGTGTAATATAGACATTCCGTCACAAACCACATCAATATTTGCACCTGTTTCTATTAATACCTTGATAGAATTCTTTAGGTTTAGTGTTACAGCATAATGCAATGTTGAAATGTTTGAATAACCAAGAAAGTCAGTATTCGCACCTAAATTAATAAGTCTTTCTACCAAATATAGATCATCTCTTTGCAGGGCCAGTTCAAAATAAGGCGCTCCATCTATAAATACAAAATCTTTTACAATCTTCATGTTTTCTGGGGTGTCCATTATATCAATTTCACCTCTCTCAATAATATTTATCAACAGCTTTTCTTGATATCTATTAAGATTAGATTGATTAAACAAATTATTTGTATCTTTAACAAACTTTAAAAACTCTTTGATATTATGAGAATGCCTCACATTCATTTTGCTTTTTATTTCATTACAAAAATTTATAAAATTTTGCAACTGAAGCTTTTGCCACTCTCTTATGTCTTTTTGAAAAAAAGTTGGTTTTGCCTTACTAAGCAAATCATCTATAGAAGATTTAAAAATATTAGCGCTAGACCGATGATGAATAGCAAAAAAATTACTGTTAGGATTATTTAAAATATAAAAAATATACTGAATAAATGGGTTATCTGGATAATCAAAATCTTTTGACCTAATTATCATTTCTTCTCCCAGCCCACTCATTAACGTATGATCTGTTGTATCCAAAGTTATCAATGTAGAACCTTCTGGTAAGAAAAAAACATCATTAATAGCAGTTCCCCCATAACAACTAGCTAACACAAAATTAGTAGCTTTACCATGGCTCATTCTACTTAAATCATTAAATGAAGGGGACGAATATTGACCTTTAAATTTACATAATGATAAATAATGAATATAATCCATACCTATCTTTGCATATACCTCTAACATTTCAGGTGGAATCAAAAAATGTAAATCTTTTAGATTTTCCCTTCTTCCATGCGCATAAATCTTAACATTAGAATTAGCTTCAAATTCTAAATTATTACAATCTAAACTACTTATTCCATTACCCAATATACTAATAGATCCTTCTTGCAGCTTATGTTCTAGATTTCCAAAATCTATATCTTTCCCGCGCAAAATATACGAGCTCATTGACCTTACTATCCTGTGAATAATTCATTATCAGCCAAATTAACAGAACATTTAGTATTGTAAATACTTATTTCTAACTCTTAACACACTAACTTATGTGAGATCTTGTGCTTAATCCATACTTGGTTGACCATATTGGGCAAAGGGATATCTTAACAATAATGTAAATCACTACTTCTTAATGCTTAATATAATAAATCATAAGCCTAAGCATTAAAACTTAACATTTAATTTTTGCAGCACAAATTCTTCAAGACTATTGATTGCTGCATTATTTTGGTAATGCTTTAGAAGAGATACATGGGTGTTTTCTAATTTTGGTAATTCTAAATGATCTAAAGATTCTAGTTCTTTTGGTATCATGGTATGTGGCATAACTGTAATTCCCATTCCAGCTTTAACTGCTGCAATAGTTCCAGCGTAACTCGGACTTGAAAACACTAATCTCCATGACCTTCCAGAATTTTCTAAAGCCTTAATGGCTGAATCTCTATAAACACATGGTTGCGGAGCCAATACTAATGGAAGAGGCTTATCTTTGTTTATAAGACTATGATTCCCAACCCATTTTAAGGGCTCTGATAATACATTAACTCCATTAGGAAAATCTTCAGGACGATTCATCTTCACTAGCACTAAATCAAATTCTTTCTTTTTAAATCTATCAAATAGATTTAGAGTTAAGTCACATTCTATTTTTAGTAAAATTCGTGGATGAATAAGTGAAAACTCAATTAATATATCTGTTAAGAATAAACTGGCAAAATTTTCTGGAAGACCAAAACATACTTCACCTTCTAATTCTGGATTTTTAAAACGATCCATCATCTCTAAATGTAGAGAAAAAATTTGTTTTGCATAGCTTAAAAACACCTCACCTTCAGGAGTAAGGGTAATATTTTTATTACGCCACAAAAGAGTCTTACCTAAAAAACTTTCTAGCTTTATCATTTGCTGGCTTACAGCTGACTGTGTGCGTCCAACCTTTTCTGCAGCTTTTGTGATACTGCCACTTTCTGCAATTAAAATAAAACACTGTATTGTTATCGTATCCATACTCATAAGAATATCTAATGCCACTAATTAATATTATTAATTTTACTTATGTTAGTATTATTTATATATTGTTGCAATACATAAATAATAAAGAAAGAAGAAACCATGCAGTTTAATTTATTGAGTGAATATTTTAATTTCGATTCACTAGCATTAATAATGATAACATTAGTTCTATTCATTAGCCTAATAGTAGGAAAATTTGCAATTAACTACATGAAAGATAACAGCCTCTACTTAAGATTTTTTGTTTCATTATTTTTTTTAATAGCTTCAGTAGTTACTATGTTTGGATCTGATAATATTTTTATATTCATAATATTCTGGGCTCTAAGTAATTATATCTTAGTTAAGATGATGATCCATAAAGAAAGTTGGAATGCCGCAAAAGAATCAGGGTTATTGACTGCAAGAATGTATCTTCTTGGTTTTTGCTCAATGCTCATCGCATTTACAATATTTTATATAGAAACCGGAGAATATTCAATTAAAGCCATTATTCATCAAAATAATGAGTCACTTCTGATGACTATGGCATTAATATTTATTTTAATATCAGCAATGACTCAATCTGCTATATGGCCATTTAGTAGATGGCTTGTTAGTTCACTAAACTCACCATTACCAGTATCAGCAATAATGCATGCCGGGTTAGTAAATGGAGGAGGTTTCTTAATAGTAAGATTTGCACCGCTTTATTCTAACAATCCAATAATTCTAGATGCGATATTTATAATTGGCCTAGTAACTGCAATAGTTGGAACTCTTTGGAAACTAATGCAAAGTGATATCAAGCGGATGCTTGCTTGCTCAACTATGGCACAAATGGGATTTATGATAGTGCAAATAGGACTCGGGCTTTTTTCCGCTGCAATAGCACATATTATTTTACATAGCATTTTCAAATCTTATCTGTTCTTAAGTTCTTCAAGTGCTGCTCAAGAAAAAAGAGTAAAACTTCATTATCCTCCTACTATTATTTCCTTCACCTTTTCATTGATGTGTGGAGCTGTGGGGAGCTATATCTTTGCTTTGATTAACAATAACATTTGGTTAACCAAAGACACCACTTTATTACTAACATCAGTTGCATTTATTGCATGCTCTCAATTAGCTTTAACTATCTTAAGGAAAAATGCTTTGATTAGATTACCATTCGCTTTTCTTTCAACCATAGTTTTAGGAGCAATCTATGGATTTAATGTAGAAATAATAGAATCTATTTTGCGCCCGCTTAATCTTTGGGCACCACAGCAATTAAATATCATACATATAACTGGATTAACTTTACTAATGTTGTTTTGGCTTGGAATTATTTTTTCTAAATATTTGAATGTTTATATTCCTTTAAAATTAAGGATGTGGCTATATGTTAAAACACTTAACGCTAGCCAACCTCACTGTAAAACCATAACAACCTATCGTAATTATTATCAATATTAAGGGTAAAAAATAGTGGAAGATATTATAATTAAAGAAAGCTGGAAAATCATAGCACCATTTTGGCCATTAAAGAACCTTATAGCTATCAATCCTTTACAAGGCCTAGAGGATTTACCATTTGAAGAGGCATTATCACAAGGATCAACTTATTTTAGAGCTAAAGAATTGCCAAAATCTATGGAAATGGTTAACCGTGAAACCATAAAATGGCTGCAGGTGTTCTTAGATGAAGGTCAAGCTACAATATCAATGCCCATGAGACAAGAAGGACTTTATAAAGCATGGAAAAAATTAGCCATTTTTGATACCAGACTAAAAGGAAAAAATAACGATATATATATATCAAAGTTACCTGACTCTCCTAAGAAAGCGATATCTAAGTATTTATCTCTTTTAGGGATCAACAAAGAAGAACAAAAGCTATTTTTAACTTTATTACTTACTACTCTTCCAGGCTGGGCATCATACATTAAATACCAAACAGAATGGACATCTTTTGAAGAACATCCTCCATATCTTATTTCTCAAGAGGATTATTTAGCTGTAAGAATAATAACTACTTATTTATTATGGCCTGAAGCAAATTCTTTAATAAAATGGCATAAGTCTTTAGAAAATAATAAAAGTCCTATTAAAGATATCGAAGCTAATGAAGAAACATTCAGGATCCCTCTTCTAAAAAAACTATCTTCTCAAAACCCTACTAACTCAAATAATCCAGCTGCACAACTAGTATTTTGTATAGATGTAAGATCAGAACCATTCCGAAGAGCCCTAGAAAAAATAGGAAACTATGAAACTTATGGCTGTGCTGGATTTTTTGGCATTCCAGTAAAAATCAAAAACTCAATTACAGGTGATAGCTACTCCTCTTGTCCTGTATTATTAAAGCCTAAACATGAAATTACCGAACTATATAATGGTCATAAAAAAGAGCAAAAAAAACATCAACTACGCAGTGGTATACAACTTTTTTATCAATCCTTAAAATACAACTTT
>Ga0129324_10001022_pt1 | contig 18839 bp, 18 predicted proteins | sample CPBDNA_7_FD_96879 | JGI IMG/M metagenome (GOLD analysis project Ga0129324, IMG submission 96879) | Freshwater to marine salinity gradient microbial communities from Chesapeake Bay, USA - CPBay_Spr_15_0.2_DNA | ecosystem: Environmental > Aquatic > Marine > Coastal | place: USA: Chesapeake Bay... | reverse complement strand
TTAGTTTAGAAAAAACTAAATCATCAAGACGTAATTTAATAAATTCATAATCTGTTATAATAGAGTATATTTTTTTTATCGAAATACCCTTTTTGCCTTTAGTAAAAATATTCATCATCAATACTATAGTAGGACTGTCTTTTTCAACAGCTGTAAAAGTAATTAAGTACGCTCCGGTAAAACCAAAATAAAAAATTGTTACCTGGATTAATTCAGCTAAAAATTTTTTTTCTAAAAAAAAATTATTACCAAAAATTAAGTAAAAAGGCACATATAAAACTATAAAATTTATAATAAATATTACTAAAATTATTATTGATTGATATTTAGGAATTTTAATTTTCCAAAGTATAATTTGTATAACAAATGAAATCATAACTATACAAATTGGAACAAATAGTAAATTCATCTATAATTAACTAAAACCAACCTCCATCTACTGGAATAATAGATCCGCATGCAAAAGATGATTTAGTAGAAGATAAAAAAATAATAAAAGGCGATATCTCATTTGGCAATCCCAATCTACCAATGGACTGATGATTTAATAAAAAAGTTTTTAATTTTTTGGGTTGTTTTTTTTTTATTTTATCCCAATATTTTCCCTTTGAAAGTATTGCTCCAGGCATTATTCCAGAAATAATAATATTATATTTTGCAAATTTTCTGCCCATGCTTTTTATATAACTATTTAAAAAAGCCTTTGATGCTGAGTATGGTACAGAACCAGTTTCTAAATCACCGTTTAGTGACGTAATGGAAGAAACATGCACAATCCTACCCCAATTGTTTTTTTTCATATGCGGTATAATTAAGTTATTAAACTCTATTGAAATTCCAACATTGAAATCCCAAACTTTTTTCCATTTATCTGAACTTGATAACGGGTCTTTTATACCAATCGATCCTCCAACGTTGTGAACAACAATATCAATTTTTTTATATTTTTTGAGTATTTTTTTTATAATTTTTTTTTGAATATTTTTTTTTTTTAAATCTACTGAATAATAACTATGCCCTTTTTTAGATCCCCCAATCTCATCATATAATTTTTTTAATTTTTTTTCATCTCTTGATAACATTATAACTTTTGCTTTCTCTTGAGCAAAATCTCTAACAACTGCTTCTCCGATATTTTGACTTGCTCCACACACCAAGGCAATTTTTTTTTCTAATCCTAAATTCATTTTTTAAATATTTTTAATATTTTTTTAATAATTGTATCGCTGTTTGGAAAAAAAACTTTTTCTAATGCGTAACTACTTGGATGATTTGCATGAGGTAGTCCGACTCTTGCTATTGGTGATTTTAAATATTCAAAACAGCTCTCATTGATTCTTGCTGATATTTCCGCTGAAATGCCACCGTTTATCCAATCAATATCACAAATAACTAACCTACCAGTTTTTTTAACAGATTTTTTAATCATTGCATCATCCAAAGGAGCTACACTTCTCAAATCTATAACTTCAGCATTAATTCCAAATTTTTTTAATTTTTTACTTGCAACTATAGCTTCCTCAACCATAAGAGATATTCCTAATATTGTAACATCCGATCCTTTACTTATAATTTTTGCCTTTCCGATTTCTAGAGTAAAATATTTTTTTGGCACATGGGAAGATCTATTCATTAAATATTTATGCTCTATACATAATACGGGGTTATTGTCTTTTATTGCCTGGATTAATAAACCCTTAACATCATAAGAATTTGATGGTGCAATAACTTTTAAACCTGGAAAATGGGAAAATATACCATGAAAACTTTGGGAGTGCTGTGTTCCTTGCCCCCAGCCCCTACCAACAATAGCTCTTATAACTAACGGAACTTTTACTGCACCATTAAACATATAATGATATTTTGATGCATGATTAATTAATTGATCCATTGTTAGTAATGTAAAATCAATTCTTTGATGTACTAAAATAGGTCTCATGCCCATTATTGCAGCTCCAATACCTATGCCCGTGAGAGAGTTTTCTGCAACGGGCACATCAAAAATTCTATCTTTTCCAAAATATGATGACAATCCCACTCCTGTTCCAAATATACCATCAGCATCATCTACTCCCTCGCCATATATAAATACATTTCTATCTCTTTGCATTGCTTGCTTAATTGCCTCTGTGATTGCATCCTTGTAACTAATTATCCTCATGCAAACACTCCTTTTAACAAGTCTTGTTTTTTTGGTAAGGGACTAGTTCTTCCAAATTTATCAGCTTCAATTATTATTTTTTCAATTTTTTTTTCTAATAAAACTAAATCTTTTATTGAAGTAATTTTATTTTTTAATAATTTTTTTTTTAAATATTTAATTGGGCATTTTTTTTTCCATCTTTCTAAATATTCTCTAGTTCTTATTTTATCAATTAAATCATCATCAATTCCAATGTGACCTTTGTGCCTATAGGTTTTGCATTCCAAAAAATAGGGTCCCGATTTTACTAATTGTTCATTTCTAATTTTTTTGAAATTTTTATAAATTTCAATTACATTATTTCCATTTAATTTTTTAGAGATTATTCCAAAAGAATTTGCTCTTTGAACCATATTATCTTTTGCTCTTCGTTCAGATATTGGAGTATTTACTGACAATTCATTATCTTCACATACAAAGATAATATTTAGATTGTGAAGAGAAGAAAAATTAAAAGATTCATATAAAACACCTTCATCAACAGATCCATCTCCAAAAAAAGAAACTACAACATTTTTTTTATTATTCTTCTTTAGCGCCAAAGCAGCACCTACAGCAATTGGAATTGATCCTGCAACTATAGAAGATGAACCCATGTGACCAACTGAAGTATCTATAAGGTGCATGGAACCACCTTTGCCACCACTACAACCAGTTGATTTATTATACATCTCGGCAAAAAACTTTTTTATATTTCCACCTTTAGCCAAATAATGACCATGGCTTCTATGATAACTAAAAACTAAATCTTTTTTATTCATTGAAAAACAAATACCAGAAGCAATTGCCTCCTGCCCTATATAAAGATGAAAGGGGGTTTTCATTTTCTGTTCTGGATGAAGCCTAATTAAAGTCTCTTCTGATCTTCTAATTAAAAGCATACTTTCATACAAACCCATGATAATTTTTTTATTTAGTTCTTTCATTTTATATTTTTTGACTTGAAATTTTTTTCCAGATATTTTCAATTACTAAAATATCATTAGTATAATCTTGGGCATTATTTATAACAATTTTGTTTTTTTTAATATCGCTTACAAAATCATAGGCTTGGTTTCGAAATGACCAACTTGGTTTCTGATTTAAAATAATGAACGATTCTTTGTTATCTCTTTTAAAAATTGTGACTTTGGCAGATACATTTTCTAACTGTTGCGGAGGAGTTTTAATTGAAACAAAACCTTTTTCAAAATAAAAAATAAACTCCTCATCCCAATGATGGTCTTTATAATGTTTGCTTTCTATTAAAACCTTAAATTTTTTATCATATTCTAACACAACCAAACAAATAGAATTTTTTGAATAATGCACATAATCTATATTGGGTTTTTTATTTATTGAAAATGTTAAAAAAGAAAGAAGATGGGAGTTAACATTAAGATACTCTAAAAAACCAGTATAAAAATTTTTATTTAATCCTTTAGGAATACTATTAAATTTATAATTTGAATTGGGAATTTTAGAAAATTTCTCTTTTACCTGAATATTACCAGAATGATTTTTGTAGCCAGTACCTGAAAATCTACGTATCTTAACATAAATTAAATTTCCCAATTCTTTACTTTTTTGTAATTTTTGAATTTGGCGAATTCCTTGTAAAATACCATCGTCATAATTTTTATTAAATCCAATTTTAAATAATAATTTCCTTTTTTTAGCTTCAGTTGTAAGCTTAATGGCATCTTTAAAATTTAAAGCTATTGGTTTTTCTGCAAAAATATTTTTATTAGCTTTTATGCAATCAAAAATAATTCTTGAAGATAGAAATCTATTTACAACTACAACTACTGCATCAAATTCAATATTGCTTTTAAGAAGATCTATATGATTATTGAATATATTTGGTATTGAATATTTTTTTGCAACTAATTGACATTGTAAATTTTTAGCCTCGGCTAATGCAACAAGTTCACATCTTTTATCAAGAAAGTAATTCTTTATGTGGCACAACTGACCAATAAAACCACCACCCACAAATGCAATTTTAATTTTTTTCAATTTATTTTATTTGTTTAATATTAAATTTATTTAATTTGTTTAATATTAAATGTATATTTTTTTATTCCATCAGTAAAATTAATAAACTTGAACTTAGGAAAGTTTAATCTAAATAAGCTATTATCAAAATATAAATGATTTATTTTTTTTTTCTTATCTTCTTCTACTAGTTTAAGTTTTGATTTATGAAGATTGCAAATTTCGGTAGATATTTTTTTGATAGAGTAACTTTGGCCAGATACTAAATTGATCACTCCTTTTAATTTAGAATTAATTGATTTTTTTAACAAATGTATTACATCATCTATATATACATAATCTCTCTTTTCAGCGCCTTTTTTTTTTAAATTAATTATTTTTTTTTTTATTGACAGATTAATAAATCTGCCAATCGTGCTTTTAAACTTATCACCTGGGCCATAAACCCCTGGTAACCTAAATATCAAAAGAGGTATGCTTTTGCAAAAAAAATTTAGTTTTTTTTCACATTCCAATTTTGACAAACCATAATTTGTTTCTGGTTGAGGTGTTGTTTTCTCAGTAATTTTAAAATTTTGATATTTTGGGTAAACATCGACAGAACTTAAAAATATTAATTTTATAATTTTTTGTTTGTCGATATATTTTATTATATTCTCAATCATTTTAATATTTTTGTTATTTGAAATTGAATTAATAGAATTTTTACTAATAATTGCAGAGCAAATTATTAATACTGTTTTATTCTTGAGTTTGCCTAATTTTTGTTTAACTTTTTTTCTATTTAATAAATTTAGACTTTTAGAATTATAACCTTTAATTTTTTTATTATCTTTCATTAAAGATCTTAAAAGATTACTTCCTATAAAACCTGAAGAGCCTAAAATAATAATTTGTTTTGACATTTTATTTATATTAAAAATAAAATTTCATTTATTAACTTATTTTTAGTATCTCATTTTTAAAATAAAAGACATCTGGAGCCAAATTTAATTTTTTTAGATTTTCTTTTTTAATCCATTCTCCTTTTTGGCCTTCTTTTACATAAAAATTTTTTTTTTTATTCATATTTAATTTATAAAAAAAAATATTAGTATTAGTTTCTTTATTTAGAAATTCAAATTTAAATATTAATTTTTTTGATTTAAAAGAAAGTTCTTCAATTAATTCTCTCTGTAATGCTAAAAAAGGATTCTCCCCAACTTTAACCGCTCCACCAAAAAAACACCATTTATTTGGATATATTATATTTTTATTATTATCTCTTAATTGTAGATAAAAAAAATTTTTATATTGCATTATGGCTTTAGAAGCCTGTTTTTTTATCATTAATAAAGTTTTTAATATTTATATAGTCATTACCAATTGAACTTTTGTATGAAACGTTATTTACTTCAATTATTTTTTCTATTCTATCAATATCACCAATTTTTTTTATCGATAAATTCTCAACGGCAAAAAATAAAAATTTTGATTTTTTGAACATTTTTTTGTAAATTTTAATTCTTTCTTTTTTTTCAATTGGTAACTGATTAATACTGTAAAAAACTATACCATCAAATTTATTCATTTCCTTTAAAACACTTTTTAATATTAAATAACAATTTTTCATTGAGTACTCTGTTGCGCTCAAATAATACTGAAGATCACTATTGTTACAGAAATCTCTTATAACAATATTTTGCACATGCTGTGGAACTCTATTATTGTTAATGCTTCGACTAAAAATATAACCCCTTACTTTTTTCATGAAAGAGGGTCTTTGTAATTTAGCCCAATAATCGTTGCTGGTCTTAGCGTTATTGGTTCAAAAAATTCTCCTATTTTTTTGTCTCCGTATGGTGAAAATAAACTTTTAAATCTACAATTCATAGACCATCTAGTGTCTATCTCTTTGTTTATTACATTCCCATGTGGCAAAGATTGATTAAACAATAATACCTCTCCATACTTAATATCAATCCAGGTTAAATCTTTTTTAATTTTATTATATATTTGATTACTATTTTTTGATTTGTCTTTTTTAAAATTTTTATAAAAAATTTTTGATTTTTGAGGATTTAATATAAACATTGATTTTGTTTTATAACAATCCACCAAAGGCAACCAAACTACTATTTCAAATGGAGAATCTCCAGACCATGTGTCAGAGTGAAGTGGCAATAAAGAACTACTATCATTTGGTAATTGAATGCTTAGATTAACTCTATTTTGCATTACCAATTCATTACCAACTAAAATGTCCAGATATTGTTTTGATAAATTATAATAACTTTCTCGAAAAAATTTATCTTTATTAATATTTCTATATAACGATAGTCGAAAATTATTTAACTTTTCTGGACGAATATAATTTTGAGTCTTGTCAAAAAAGTCAGGTCTATTTATTTTTTTACCTAATATTTGTTTTGAATTTTGAAAAATTAATTCTGTGATATTTTTAAGAAGATCAACTTCATCTATTTTTTTTATTACAAAACCATTATTTATAAAATTTTTTGCTAATTTTTTTTCATCTTTTTTAAAAAACATATAAAATAAATATAACAATCTTATCAAAGATCATCAAGAATACTTGATATACTATTTATGGCTTAAACCAAAAATAGTCTCCTTGATATCCGCATTCATTAAAAAATAACTTCCAATCCTTAGTGTGCATCACTGTTAATGCTGTTAAATTCCACTCTTCCATCATTCTTTTTTCTTTAACATTTGAATATGCATCTACAGTAATATATGAATTATTTTTACTAACTCTTGTAATTTCTTTTAAACTTTTTTTACAATCATTTTTATTGAGATTATGAATTGTTGTTATGGATATTACCAAATCAAAAGAATTATCAGAATATGGTAAATTTGTAGCACTACCTACATCTAAAAATTTAGATACTTCTTTTTTGCTATTTTTAATAGCATAGCTAGAAATATCCAATCCTCTAATTTTAATGCCTGGTAAACATTTTTTAAATTCATAAAGCATAAAACCTTTTGCGCATCCCACATCTAATATTGAACTAGTTTCTTTAAGATTATAATAGTCTATGAAATCAGGTATTACTCCGCTCCAATATTTAGGGTGATAATTATAGCCACCATAACCATGCTGTCGTTTACCGTCAAAAAAATTTTTATCAAACTTTCTAGCAATTAAAATATCATTATCATTCTTAATTATTGATCTTGCTGATGTATCTCTTTTTGTTTTTGGATAGTTTTTTAACAAATCTATTTCTTTTCCCATATAATTAGAAAGGACCTACAAAATTTGGATCTGGTTGATCTGCATTAATTATTCTTTTGGGTATTTTTATTTTATTAAAATTTAATAAATTTAATACCTCTTTTATAATAACATCCTCTTCAGGATAGCAGTATTTAGCTAAAGCTACTGTGCTTGGAACTGGGTTTGTAACACCTATTCTTCTAAATTTAATTTTTGAAGCAATATTTTCATTAATAATTGCAGATATTTCTGCACTTATTCCATAAGTTGTCATTCCATTATCGACAACTAAAACTTTTTTTGTTTTTTTTGCAGAATTAATAATTGTTTTAGTATCAATTGGTCGCAAACATCTTAAATCAATCAATTCAACATTAATATTCATTTTTTTTAAGAAATTTATTGCTTTCAAGCTCTCTAATAAAGCATAAGAAAAAGAGATTATGGTTAGATCAGATCCTTTTTTTATAATTTTAGCCTTGTTTAATGGAACTTTGTAAAATTTTTTTGGCACAAAAGATTTAGTATTGTGTAACCATCTATGTTCAAAAAAAATTACTGGGTCTGGGTCAAAAATACTCGATATCAACATCCCCTTTGCATCATAGGCATTTGAAGGTGAAACAACTTTTAAACCAGGAATATGTGCAAAAATACTCTCTAAAGATTGGGAGTGCTGAGGCCCTTGCCCCCAGCCTTTGCCAATTATTAATCTAATAACCATTGGAACATTAGCTTTACCTGCGCTCATATAAAACCATTTTGAGATTTGATTAAATATTTGCTCAATAGATAAAAGCGAAAATTCTACTCTCTGATGAACAATAATTGGTTTAAATTTTGATAAGGATAACCCTAAAGCAATTCCAGTAAATGCATTTTCAGCAGTTGGCATATCAAAAACATTTTTTTTATATTTTTTATGAATATTTAAAGTTGTGCCGAATACACCCTTGGGATCATCAACTCCAAGACCCATAAGAATAACTTTTTTATCTTTTTTAATTGAAATCTCAATTGCTTCTCTAATTGAATTAAAAAAAAATAGACTTCTTTTCATGCTAGATACTCTTCATGTATAAATCTTTATATAATTCACTTTTTTTTGGGTAAGGACTTTTATTTGCAAAATTAAAAGAATTTGAAATCTCGAATTTAATACTATTTTTTAATATTTCTAAATTTTTTTTTGTTAAAATACTATTTCTTAATAATCTTTTCTCATATAATTTAACTTGACATCTTGAAGTCCATTTGGCTATTTCTTTTTTATTTCTATAATTTAAATGATCATCATTATTAGGTCCGCAGTGTTCCACCAATCTATAGGTGTCAATTTCAATTAAATAGGGTTTAGATGTGGACCTTATTTTTTTAATAATTTTTTTTGATTCTGTATAAACCTGCATTAAATCATGATTACTCAAAGATAAACTATTTATGCCCAAGGCGCTTGCCATCTTGCAAATGTTTCTGTGCTTAAATTGTCTATTTTTTTTATCAGAATAAACAGAAAAATTATTATTTTCACAAACAAACAATATTCTTAAAGACTTCAATGATGCGAAATCTAGACTTTCCTGAAAAACTCCTTCTTCAGTTGCACCGTCACCAAAAAAAATAACAACAATATTTCTATTATTATTTAACTTATTTCCCCAAGCTATTCCGACACCAATTGGCAAGGTACTACCTACTATCGGCACTGCAGCAATAACATTTGCCTTATGATCTATAAGATGCATAGACCCTCCTTTGCCTCTCGCACATCCAGTAACTTTTCCATGCAATTCTGATATCATTTTTTTTAAATCTCCACCTTTTGCTAAATAATGAGCATGAGATCTATGAGCGGTAACAACTTGATCATTTCTTTTTAAATTTTGGCAAATTCCAACTGGAACTGACTCTTGTCCAATAGATAGATGTACTGGACATCTCATCTTCCACTCACTATATCGCCTAGCAATCTCTAGTTGAATTTCTCTTATTCTATAAATTTCAGAAAAAAATTTTTTTAATAAAATTTTCTTAATCATAAAATTGGTTTATTTTATTAGAAATATATTTAATTTCTTTTCTTTTTAAAAATTGATTTATGGGTAGTGTTAATATTTTTTTAGATTGATTTTCTGTAATTATAAAAGAATTTTTTTTATAACCTAAAAATTTCGCTGCAGGCTGAAGGTGAATTGGCGTTGGATAATGAATTGAAGTTTCAATTCCATTTTTAAGTAAATATTTTTTAAGTTTATCTCTATCTTCAACTTGAATTACAAATGTGTGGTAAGTATTAAATTCATCTGGCGATTCCTCTTTAAAAAAGAAATTTTTTTTATTTAAAAATTTTAAATACATGCTTACATTATATCTTCTTTTTTCTATGATCGAACCTAAATTTTTAATTCTAAAATTTAAAATTGCTGCTTGAAGATTGTCCATTCTTGATACATATCCAAAGTTTTTAACTACATTTCTATTTGACATACCATGGGTTCTTAAATCTTTAAGTTTGTCATAAAAAAACTTATTGTTAGTCACTAAATAACCACCATCTCCAACTGCATTTAAATTTTTAAGTGGGTGGGCAGAAAAACAGCCAATTTCACCGAAAGAACCTGACATTTTGTTTTTGTACCTAGACATGATTGATTGTGCACAATCCTCTATTATAGGAATATTATATTTTTTAGATAATTTTAATATTTTATGCATTGAACAAACTCTGCCTGTCAAATGCACGGGCATTATTGCTTTTGTTTTGCTGGTAATTTTTTTTTCAATTTGATTTTCATCAATATTTTGATCGTCTTTTACATCCACAAATACTGGCTTTGCCCCCAAGTGAACAATTACTGCAGTAGAGGCAATAAAGGAATTTGGAGGAGTGATAACCTCATCTCCAGCTCTAACTCCCAGCAAATGAAGACCCAAAGTTAACGCATCAGTGCCACTATTTAACGCTACACAATACTTTGTTTGACATATTTTTGAAATATTTTTTTCAAATTTCGCTACTTCATCGCGAGATGTAACATAGTTGCCTGAAGATAAAACTTTATCAAATATTTTTAATAAACTTTTTTTTTCTTCTAAATATTGTTTCTTAATATTAATATATGGGATTTTCATTTATGTTTTGTGTAAAAATCAGTAACAGTTTTTATCACAAAACGCATTTGTTTTTTTGATAGATGCTGATCGCATGGGAAGCTTATAATTGATTTTGCATGCTTATCTGCAATAGGAAAATCACCTTTTTTATGACCTAAAAATTTTACAGCCTCTTGTCTATACATTGGAATTGGATAGTGAATTTTCGCCTCTATTCCTTTTTTTAGACAATATTTTAGTAATTCATCTCTTTTTTTAGCAAAAACAATGTACAGATGATAAACAATTTTATAGTTTTTAAGTCTTGGCGGTATAGAAATTTGCTTTATCTTAGATAGATGCATATCATAAAAATTTGCATTTTTTATTCTTTGATTTGCAATTTTTTTTGCAGTTGGAATTAACCAATTTCCAACAACTGCCTGTATTGTATCAAGTCTTGAATTGTACCCACAAATTTTAACTTGATCTCTATTTTTTAATCCATGGTTTCTAAGAAGTCTCAAAGTATTAAAATATTTTTTTTTATTAGTCACAATAATTCCACCATCTGACCAAACATTAATATTTTTTAATGGATGCAATGAAAAAGCTCCAAAATCACTCCATGTTCCTGCATTTTTTTTATCTATTGAAGCAAGTATAGATTGGCAGGCATCTTCAACAATTGGTATTTTATATTTTTTTGATAGCTTTCTCAATTTCACCATGTTTGTCATGTAACCAGTGAAGTGAACTGCTACAATTGCTTTAGTTTTATTTGAAATTTTTTTTTCAATCAAGTTTACATTCATACAAAAGGTATCATCACAATCTATAAATATTGGTTTTGCACCTAATTCACAAATAGCTCCAACAGTTGCAACAAAGGTATTAGCAGCAGTTATTACTTCATCACCAGGCTTTATATTTAAAACTTTTAAACTAAGTTTAATTGCATCTGTTCCAGAATTAACACCGACTGCATATTTTGTTCCAATTAATTTTGCAAATTTTTTTTCAAACTCTTGCAAGGGCTTTCCTAAAGTAAAATCACCCGTGGAAACAAATTTTTTTAATTTTACCCATAAACTATCGCAATTTGAAAATTGCTGACTTAAATAAGAATACCTTACATTCATTTTTATTTTAAATTAATCTTTTGCATTTTGGCAATATTGAAATAGTCTTCATTAGTTAGAGTATTGTGTAACCACTTTTTTTCAAATGCTTTTTTTAAATCTTCGATTGCATTTTTAATTGTATATTTACTTTCAAAACCAAGGACATCTTTAATTTTTTTAGATGAAATATGATAAGATCTTTTATCATTTGTCTCTTTATACTCAATAATAACATCATCGCCAATTACATCTCTTACTAAATTTGCCAAATCTGAAACTTTTATATTTTCAGTTCCAACATTAAAAATATTTTTATTTATTTTTTTACTATCTGCCTCAAGAACATCCAGATAAGATTGAACCATGTCTTTGATATGTATGTTCGGACGTAATTGATCTCCTCCTAAAACAGTAATTTTTCTTTTATGATAAGCCAAATTAGAAAGTATATTAACAACAACATCTAATCTTTGTCTTTTTGCATAACCACAAACAGTAGCTGGCCTTAAGGTTGTGACTATAAAATCATTCGTGCTATAGTTATTTAAAATATTTTCACATTTAGCTTTATATATCGAATAATCAGTTAAGGGTTCTAGACTCATGTTTTCATTAACATCTCTCTCTTTTTTTATTCCATAAACTGATGAAGAAGATGCATAAATAAATTTATAAACTTTTAATTCTTTTGATAATTGCACCATTGGTTCAAAAGAATCAAAATTTATTGATTTACCTAAATTTGAATCTAATTCAAAACTAGGATCATTAGAAATGCATGCAAGATGAATAACAGCATCAATATTTGGTAAAATTTTTTTTAATAATTCTTGATTTCTTATATCACCTTTTACTAATGTAAGATTTGGGTTTTTATCTAAAGTATCACCATAAATAAAAAGATCCAAAACTGTAACTTTAAATTTTTTTCTTAATAATTCTGGCACTAGAGCAGATCCTACATATCCAGCCCCTCCGGTAACTAAAATATTTTTTATTTCTCTCATAAAGAATTATATCATTTTTAATTAATAAGTTTAAATTATTTCAACAAATGAAATAAATTTTTTAAAAGCAAATTTTTTTTTATAGGATAACTATTTCCCATAATCGATACAGACTGAGCTGCAGCTATAGAAGCAAGTAATAAAGATTGTCTATCATCCAACTTGGAAAAAATGCAAAGTGATAAAATAGCAAACATTGCATCCCCTGCGCCAATTTTATCTAAAGCCGACATGTTAAATGCAGGACAATTTACTATTCTTTTATTTTTATTAATTAATAAAGCTCCTGCTCGACCCCTTGTGATTGCAAGGTTTTTAGCAAACATATATTTTTTTAATTTTTGACCTATAATATCTAAATTTCCCTCTCTATCTCTCATTTCATGTCTTAGCTCTGAAGCATTTATTATTAAATTATCAATTTTTTTATATTTTCTAATAGTATGCAACCCTAAATTAGTAGAATTCAACTGAGCATTTAAACTTTTAAAAATATTCTGTTTTGACAAAAGTTTTGTAATTTTTTCTGTGAAAATACCATGCCCATAATCAGAGATTATAGCTAAATCGCATGATTTTAGATTTTTTAAAATTTTTTGTTCAAAAATTTTTTCTTCTTTTAAAGAAATTGACTGATCGTCAACTGTATAAACTCCAATTAATTTTCTGTTATCAATGTTGTCTATAAATCTAGTTTTTACAATTGTCTGCGAATTCTTTTTTTGTATTAATTCTAATTTAATATTTTTTTCAATTTTACTTTTAATAAATTTTAATTCTTCTTTTTTTTGTCCAATAAAACTTAGTAGCTTAATATCTTTACAAAAAGAGCTCAAGTGCCTTGCGATAGCCAAAGAGCCACCTAAATATTTTTCAGTTTTTATTTTTCTAAAGTTAAGCACTGATTCCTTGCCACTTTTACCTAAAACTTCACAGAATATATATTTATCTATAATTACCTCACCTATTACCAGTACTTTTAAAGAACAAAATTTCTCTACATTTTTTTTTATTTTTTCAAAATTACTTACTTGTAAAATTTTTTTTATAAATTCCCTCTGCTCTTCCTGCTGCACATTAATATATCTATTTATCAGGGTGCTTGAGCTAAACATCTGATCTTGAGTGATTTTTAATATTCCTCCTACTGAATAAAGTGCTTTTTTTTCTGCAATAATTTTTCCAGTTAAATCTTGGTTTGGATTTTCATAATCGCTGCCTTTGCAATAAAAATTTGGTTTTAATTTTTTTATAGTATTTACTGCATCGGGCCACTCATTAATTGAAACATAGTCTATTACCTCTAAAGCTGCAAGAGCCTCACATCTTAACTGCTGATTAAATGCAGGTCTATTATTCCCTTTATTTACAAATTTATCAGGTGTAATTGTAACTATCAAAATATCACCATAAGACTTTGCGGCAATAAAATGATTTATATGACCTATGTGAATAAGATCAAATACTCCGTGACAATGAACAATTTTTTTTTTTGGTTTTAGATTGCGACATATTTCAGCTAATTTAGATAATGAAACAATTTTATTTTTTATCATTTTAAATATCTAAACCACGCTTTCGTGGCATTGTATATTTTTTTTTTATCCCAAACAGGTGCTTTTTTCCAATAATCTAAATTACAAATTAAAATTTTAACTCCCTCCTCAAGCGAAACAAGCGGTTTCCACTTAAGTAGTTTTTTTGCTTTTTTTATGTCTGCCCAAGTGGACATTGGCTCACCGGGTCTTTTAGGTAAATAAATAACTTTTCCTTCTAAAATTTTTACTAACTCATTTATACTTCTTGTTCTACCTGACCCTATGTTAAAAATTTCATTACTTATATTAGAATTTGCTGCAGCAATTAATGCGCTAACTGCGTCAGAAACATATGTAAAATCTCTTGTTTGAGTTCCGTCCCCAACTACAGTGAAGGGTTTTCCAGCATTTTTTTGTGCAAGGAATACTCCAAATACTGCACCATAGGTACCCGAAGTTCTGGATCTCAGTCCATAAACATTAAAAAATCTCAAAGAAACAAATTTTATTCCATAAATTTTTGACCAATGTATTATTAGCTGTTCACCTAGATTTTTTGTTAAAGCATAAGGATACTCTGGCTTAATCTTAGACTTTTCGTTTGTTGGATAGCTATCTGGAATTCCATAACATGACGATGATGCTGAATAAATTATTTTTTTTATTTTATATTTTTTACATCCTTCTAATATATTTAAGGTACCTTTAACATTCGAGTCAAAATACTTTATAGGCTCTTCAATAGATGGCACTATATCTGCTAAAGCAGCTAAGTGAAAAACCCATTTTGCATTTTTTAAATTTTTGATCCAGGAACCTTTTTTACTAAGATCGCATTTGATGAATTTTATTTTATTTATAAAATTTTTTAAATTTTCTTTTCTTCCAGTTGAGCAATTATCAAGAACTACAATATTAATTTTTTTATATTTTTTTAAAAGAGCCTCAACTAAATTACTTCCTATAAAACCAGCGCCTCCAGTTACTACAACTTTCATTATTTTAATCTATTTAACCTTTTTTATATTGCTCAATTACTTCAAAATAATTTTTAATATTTTTATTTTTTTTATTGATTTTTAAATTTTGATAATCTTTAAAAATATACCTAAGAAATATAAATAATTTTTTTATCATTGTTATTTTTATTAGCCACTGTATTAGGATTTTTTTCTCAAACCGCATTTCATTTTTTTTTTTTAAATAGTTATCAAATAATCTTGAAAGCATACCATTTAATACAATTTTTTTTTTTACATCAAACAAATTTGTAATAAAATTATAAATTAATTCACATGAATCATTCCATTTCTTTTTATCAATTAACTTTTTATTTAACTTTATATAAGTATTTTCTGAATGATACTGTCTTACAAGATAATCAACTTCGATTTTTTTTATACGACCATTAAAAAGATAATGAAGCGATTGTATTAATTCACCAAAAATATAGGTTTGATAGTCTTTGTCTATTTGCATAATTATTTTGTATCCTTCAACAAAAATATTGGTTCTAAGTATTGAAAAACTTGTATTTTTTACATCATGCAAAAATTGTTTAATTCTTAAAAAGGCATCTTCCTCATCATAACCATTTAATGTATATTTTTTTATACTATTTATTTTTCCGAATGGACCATTATTAAAAGTAGATATCATATAACCATTTCCAATAGCCCCAATGTAATTTTTACTTAATTCTAAAAACTCTATATTTTTACACAAGCCACTTAATAATAGAATGTCATCATCAGCTAAAAAAGTGCAATATTCAGTATCAATTAAGTTGGAAGCACTATTAATAGATTGTTCAAGATTCATTTCAGGAAATGATCTTAAAGAAATATCTAGTTTTTCAAAATCATTAACAAGGTTTTCTAATTTTTCGTAAGTCTTTTTTGAACTAGAATCAAGAATTAAAATTTTACCATAAAAATTATTTTTGGAATAATATATTAATACTCTAGTCACCCACAGTAGCCTATTTTTGGTAGGCAAAACAATTGTCAGTTTTTTTGTAATATTAGTCACTAAAATTTTTAATAGTTATTAACAAAATTAATATTAATATTCATAAATAAAAAAATTACTTTTTTTATCCACTTGTATAAAATAATTTTGGTCCGAGTCCTACTTTAAATAAGCTTAATTAAATAATTATTTTATTCTTAATCATATTCACTAATCTAAGAATTATAACATATTTGAAGTCAGCAATTAGTAAATTTTCTAAATAATTAAATTTAATTATTGCAAAGTTCTCTTTATAGCAATAAATCTATTTTAACTAATGTTACTAGATTTGATTTTTTTATTAGATCATTAATAATAAAAAATAAAAAGAAGTTATATTAGCGTAATTCAAATAGATTTCTTTTATAGTGTTGATTTTAATCACAGGCTATAAATCTATTTTCATTAATATAAAATTTAAAAATTTAGCTCTAAATGAATATCTCGTAAAAAAAATTTAATATTATATTTAAGAATGCAAACGGAAGTTATAAGATTGATTTAAAAAAAATTAATAATTTTTTGAAATTAAATAATAAAGAACTTATTAGTACATGACAGACTTGGTCATTTTAGCTGGTGGAAAAGGAACTAGAATAAAAAAACTAATTGGAAATATACCAAAACCCCTTGCAAAATTTAATAAAATAAAATTTTTAGATTACTTATTAAATTTTTACTGCAAATTTAATATAAATAATATTTTTATCATTGCAGGTTATAAAGGAAATTTGATTTACAATAAGTATCATGGTGTAACAAAAAATTCTGTAAAAATTAATTGTATTGTTGAAAAATATCCTATTGGTACTGGAGGTGCATTAAAATTTATAAAAAAAAAATTAAGTAATAATTTTTTTGTAGTTAACGGAGACTCAATACACGATTTTGATATTTTTGAACTATTTAAAATAAAAAAAAAAAATTTGCAGGTAATTTCTTTGTGCAATATTAAAAAAAAAATTAATAGTCACAAAAAATTTAATAACCTTAAGTTAAAAGAAAATATAGTTAAATTCTCAGATTCAAAAAAAAATATAAATATTAGCTCTGGTGTATATTTATTTGACAAATCTATTTTTAAGTTTTTTAAAAAAAAAATTATTTCACTCGAAAATGATATAATTTTTAATTTAATTAAGAAAGAAAAAATAAAAGGTATTATAAAAAAAAATAATTTTTTTATAGATATTGACACTCCTCAAGATTTTAAAAAAACAGAAAAAAAACTTTTTCAATTATTTTACAAACCAGCTATTTTTTTAGATAGAGACAATACAATTAACATCGATAAAGGATATACTCATAAAATAGTAAATTTTAAATTTAAAATAAAAATGCTAAATTTTTTAAAAAAGGTAAAAAAAAACTATCATCTATTTATTATAACGAATCAGGCTGGTATTGCTCATGGTATTTTCAAAACCAAAGATCTAATAAAATTACATAGATATATTAAAAAATTTTTATACTCAAATAATAAAAAAACTTTTATTAATGACTTAAGATATTGTCCCTTTCATCCCAAAGCGAAACTAAAAAAATATAGAAAAAAAAGTTTATTTCGAAAACCCGGAAATCTAATGATAGAAGATTTATTTAAAACATGGCTAATAAATAGAAAAAAAAGTTTTTTTATTGGTGATCAAATTAAAGATAAAATTGCTGCAATGAAATCAAATATAAAATTTGTTTGGGCTAATGAAAAATTAAACAAAAAAATTCCAATAAATTAAACTAATTACTTATTTTTCCCCATAATAATCATCATATTCAAACAAAACTTTACATTTGTTATCTTTTTTCTCATAAGTTTTTTTTCTATATTTTTTTAGTTTCGCCTTGGGATGAAAGGGACAATATTTTTAACATGAATAAAATTTCTTCTAAAATGTGGTTTGAATATTTCTAAATTTTTATTTTTTATCGCTTTTTTCAATAGCCATTACCTCAAAATGTATCATTTCATTTATCAAATCATCTAATTTGTATTTTGGTTTCCATTTTAATTTTTTTCTAGCCTTTATTGAATTGCCTTTTAACTGGTTAACTTCACCTGGTCTAAAAAAATCTTTTTTTATTTCTATTATTTTATTTTTCTTCCATGTCGCATTTTCATTAATGCCACTACCATTCCATTTTATTTTTAAATCTAATTTTTTAGAAACTATGTTTATAAATTGCTTTATTGAAAATTGTTTTCCAGTTGCTATTACAAAATCTTCTGCTTTTTTTTGCTGAAGCATTTTCCATTGCATTTCAACATAGTCTTTGGCATGACCCCAATCTCGTTTGGAATATAAATTTCCAAGAAATAATTTTTTTTGTAAACCATATTTTATTCTTACAAGCGCTCTAATAATTTTTTTTGTGACAAAAGTTTGTCCTCTTCTGGGTGATTCATGATTAAATAAAATTCCGTTACATGCAAAAATATTATGAGATTGTCGATAATTAACAGTTATCCAGTGCGAGTATAATTTCGCAACACCGTATGGGCTTTGGGGATGAAATGGCGTATTTTCATCCTGATCATATTTTGATGAATTTCCGAAAATCTCAGACGTAGAGGCATTATAGAATTTTATTTTTTTTTTTGATGATAAAATCCTTATTATTTCTAATATCCTTAATGTTCCTAGCGCTATTGTGTCT
>Ga0129324_10001017_pt1 | contig 18900 bp, 15 predicted proteins | sample CPBDNA_7_FD_96879 | JGI IMG/M metagenome (GOLD analysis project Ga0129324, IMG submission 96879) | Freshwater to marine salinity gradient microbial communities from Chesapeake Bay, USA - CPBay_Spr_15_0.2_DNA | ecosystem: Environmental > Aquatic > Marine > Coastal | place: USA: Chesapeake Bay... | reverse complement strand
TATATCAGTAATGATCTTTTCCAACATATTACCAAATTCTTCATCGCCTTGTGCCATAAGAGCTTGTCTTATAACATCTAGATCATCTAAAGTGTCTTCTTTTTCATCGTCTTCATAAAACTCTAGCTCGCGCCATATTTCCATTAATTTTTTTTCTGGGTGTACTGCAGTTCTGAGTTGATGAATAATTATGGAAGCTTCTTTTTTCATGTATTCTGACACGGATGGTGATCTCATCGAGTCACCCCTTTTTTAAAATTAATTACCAATCCCTACCTAAGTAGAAATAATCTCTTTTTTAATACACCTAAAAATAATACTAATTCTTAGCTCGATAAGCCAAAGAAATCCTGTTGTGTGCTAATAGCAATTGTTCGTCCTTGATATAATTCCTTAATAAATGGATTACATAATCCAATTGTTCTTCAGTAATATTTCTGTAAGCTGGAGCTGGCACCACATCCTTCCATTTTGCAAACAAAGTATTATCCAATGCGATGCGCCAGTAACAGTGGTTATCAAAATTGAGATGTCTATGTATATTAGGTAATTGATTACCTAAATCAAAATATTGTTGACGTTTATTAAGATTCATTTCTGTGATACTGAAGTTAACCGTAAAATTGATAGCATTGTAGAAGCAACATTATTAAAGATGACAAATCAGCTACAACTCGTTATTAAGAACAAGCGATCTTATTTACACGATTTGCATGTCGTCCACCAACAAAATCAGTATCTAAAAAGGTTTCTACCATAGCTACCGCTTGTGGAATAGAAGTAAATCGCGCTGGAATACATATGATATTAGCATCGTTGTGTTCCCTAGCAAGTCCTGCAATTTCTTTTATCCAACTAACCGCACCACGTACATTTTGATATTTATTAACCGTCATAGAAACACCTTGTGCACTACCACAAATAACTATTCCAAACGCAGTAGTTGAGGCAGCTACATCTTGAGCTACTTTGTGTGCAAAATCTGGATAATCAACACTGTCAAAAGTATCAGTACCATGATTAATAATTTGGATACCGCGTTGTTGAAGCATTTTTACAATCGCTTGTTTATAATCAGGTCCTGCATGATCGTTTCCTATAGATATTTTCATATAAAGTGTATTTGTACAAAAGTAAATTTTAATAGACAGAAACACCTAATAAATAAACGTCTCTTTCATAAACACGTATTGATTAATTTTTGAATTATTCATAAGTATAAGTATTTAAATAAAAGAAACTTGTTAATAATAGCTATAAAAAAGTAGAATACATTAACTATCAAATTTTTAAAAGATAATTTTATAAGATAATTAAATATATTAAACACTTGATTGAATGTAAAATCCTTCCTATTTAACCTTGTTAACAATCTCTTCATTTAATAATTCATAAACTACATATAACCTGTTAATAGAAAATTAAAAATTGTATTAGGAATATAGAAAGAAATAGTTCATATCCATTTTTATTTAAAAATACCTAAATATAACTAAGGTATTTTTAAAAGAGTTTTAAGACTAAAATGGATAGAAATAAACAAGAACTATGATATTTAGTTCTTTACAATTTATTAGAAATAAGGTTTATCAACAAATGTGTACAACCATTAATTTATAACAGTATACTGTTACTTAACAGTGTATTAACTTTTACATAACTTGTGTATAAATTAGTATAAATTGGAGATACTGGAAATTACAAATTTTGATTAGAAAAGTTATACCGCTATTCACACTACATCATCATCATCAATTTGATTTAAATTTTAAAAAATAAAAAATGATATTGTTAATATGTGTTAATAAGAGTATAATAGAACATTTGAAAAATCAGAGCTGTTATAAAGGAATATGTCTTAAAGTTTTATATCTCTTATGAACTGTAGAGGTATAAAAAAATTAATAAGTAGATTTTATTAGACTCATATAATGAATAGTCCCATCAGTTAAGGTACTTGTGTCGGTTTGTAACGCCTTATAGGTAAGTATATACAATATTATAATACCTACAAGAAAAATTCCTGTAAATATAAATGTAGATAATAATGGTTTTTTAATTCTCATAAGAAAATCGTCATCGTTAAATAAACTGAATTTGCAGTACAAATTTAAAGTAATTTCTTAATTTAATGTTAATATAAGTTAACTAACCTGTTATTTTATTGGTTTTTAGAAGTATTTAGTACTCAACAATACTAAAAGATTAACTTTGTAGGATATATGAATAAAGATAAAAAAAGAAACTCAAATGCGAAGTTTCCAAATTTGAGTCAGTCGGTTCTCAATGCCATTAAGCAAGATCCAGATAAGAGTTATAATTACAAGCAAATTTGCGCTCAACTTAATATTACCGATTCTAGTGGTCGTAATCAAGTTATAAAAAAATTACACCAGCTTAAATCTAAAGGAAAAATAGAAGAGATAGATCGCGGTAAATTTAAAATCATTAAAGCTATTGACTATTACATAGGGAGAATAGATGTCAGTACACGCGGTACGGGTTATGTGATTACTGAAGAACTGGATGAAGATATCATGATTCCAAAACGTTCTCTAGGTCAAGCACTCAATGGTGATGAAGTAGAAGTCTATGTTTATAATAGAAAACGAGGTGCTCAACCAGAGGGAGAGATTACCAGAGTGATCAAGCGTAAAAAGACAGAGTTTGTAGGGGAGATCCAGGTACATGAAAAATTTGCTTTTGTAAAAGTTACCGATCCTAAAATTCAAACTGATTTTTTTATTCCAGGTCGTGAGATTAATGGAGCAAAGGATGGTCAAGTAGTTCTTGTAGAATTTGTAGAATGGAACGATAAACAAGATTCTCCTAATGGGCGAGTAAAAGATATTTTAGGAGAACCTGGGGAACACGATACTGAGATTCACGCTATTTTAGCACAGTACGGTCTCCCTTATGAATTTCCAGCCGAAGTAGAAGAATATACAGAAAAATTAGATAAAACTATTTCTCAAAAAGAAGTAGAACAGCGTCGCGATATGCGAGATACGCTTACTTATACAATTGATCCCGCAGATGCTAAAGATTTTGATGATGCTTTATCATTTAAAGTTTTAGAAAATGGAAATTACGAGATAGGAATTCATATTGCTGATGTTTCTCATTTTGTAAAAGAAGGGACGCCCCTAGATGATGAAGCTTATGAACGCGCAACTTCAGTTTACCTTGTTGATCGAGTAGTCCCTATGCTTCCAGAAGTGCTCTCTAATGGTGTTTGTTCGTTAAACCCACATGAGGATAAATTGTGTTTTTCTGCTGTTTTTGAAATGGATAACAATTGTAAGATTCATAACGAGTGGTTTGGTCGTACGTTAATTCATTCTGACCAGCGATTTGCCTATGAAGAAGCACAGTATATTATAGAAACTAGCAAAGGAGAACTACCTGCTGATATATCGCTTTCGCGAAAGCAAACCACTATACAGCCAGCGATCGTAGAAGCTACGTTAAAATTAGATGAACTAGCTAAGAAAATGCGCGCTCAACGTATGGTTGATGGAGCTTTAAGTTTTGATAAGTCAGAAGTAAAATTCAATTTAAATGAAAAAGCAGAACCTGTAGGAGTTTATTTTAAAACGTCTAAAGATGCTAATAAACTAATTGAAGAATTCATGTTACTAGCCAATAAGAAAGTAGCAGGTTTTATAGGTAAGCAACAACCTAAAAAGACTTTTATATATCGTATTCACGATGAGCCAAATGATGAAAAATTAAGTGCATTGGCAAATATTGTTGTGAAATTTGGTCACAGATTGGATTTAAGAGATCGCAATACCGTAACTCAATCATTAAATAAATTACTCAGTGATGTAAAAGGGAATAAAGAACAAAATATGGTCGATACCTTAGCGATTCGCACCATGTCTAAAGCTGTATATTCCACTAATAATATAGGCCATTATGGTCTTGCATTTGATTATTACTCACATTTTACTAGTCCTATACGCCGTTATCCAGATGTGATGGTACATCGATTATTGCAACATTATTTAGACGGTGGTAAAACAGCAAGTGAAGCACTTTTTGAAGAAAAATGTGAGCATTCTTCAGAAATGGAAATACTAGCTTCGAAAGCAGAACGTGATTCTATCAAGTACATGCAGGTTAAGTATATGAAAGATCATTCTGATGAGGAATTTATAGGTGTAATCACAGGAGTTACCGATTGGGGTATATATGTAGAGATCATGGCAAATAAGTGTGAAGGAATGATACGATTAGGCGATCTCGACGATGATAGTTATGAATATGTAGAAGAAGAATTTGCTGTGGTAGGCCGTAAGACAAAAAATACCTATACATTAGGAGATGAGGTTTATGTAAAAGTAAAAAATGCAGACCTTGTTAAGAAACACTTAGATTTTTGGATGATAGGTAGTAAAGAACGAGTTGAGAACAACTAACTCTATCTATTTGTAATAGTGTTTAAAAATGAACAGCAGGCAGCAATTTGTTTGAAATTACTACCTAAGTCATAATTCATGAAAACTAAAATTTGTGCTACTTGTCAAAAACAAGACACGCTTATGTATCGAGTGCAAATAGATGCTAACAAACAATGGGTTTTTTGTTGCAAATCTTGCACAGAACAGTATCAATCCATAGCAGATTATAAATACGGTGGTACCTGGAAAGGTAATAGACATTAGAAGAGTTGCAAATCATAATTTTGGCACAGGATTTGACGATCAAAAAAAGGTTTACTAAGAGTCATACTTTTAGGTTTTTTGGTTGGTTAGTAAAAAGCAGTATTTAGAAATAAGTGCTGCTTTTTCTTTAGTGTATGAAACGAACTGTAACATATTATAATAGGAAGAGTCTTTTAAAAAATAGCATCATGAAACAATTCGTACTTACCACAGCAATTCTTTTCTCTTTACTAACTTTAGCACAAAACCCTATTGAAACAGTAGTTTCTGATTTTGATACCATAAAGACTTACGATTTGGTTACCGTAAATCTGGTTAAATCTTCAGAAAATAAAATTATTATATCTGGTAGGGATGCACAAGATGTAGAATACGTTCAAAAAAATGATATTTTAAAAATACGTATGCGAGCAGAAAAATCATTTGATGGTACAGAGACCTTTGTTCATGTGTATTATAAAGAACTTGCAGTTATAGATGCGAATGAAGGCTCATTAATTGTGTCTAATGAATTGATAGAACAAGATCGATTAGAGATACGAGTACAAGAGGGTGCTAGTGTGCGAGCTGGATTAAGTGTTAAAAATCTTGATGTAAGAGCTGTAACTGGCGGTATGTTGCAGTTATCAGGTCAGGTAGAAGATCAAATTATAGTGGTAAATACTGGCGGAATTATAGAAAATGATCGGTTACTATCAGATTATACCAAAGTACAAGTTCAAGCGGGTGGAGAGATAGCGGTATACGCCACTAAAAGAGTTGATATTAATGTAAGGGCTGGAGGAACGGTTACGGTTTATGGCAATCCTTTAAAAGTGAAGAAAAACATCTTATTCGGTGGTAGAATAAACATAGTAGATAAGGATTAATACTTAGTTGAGTTAAGAGTTTACCTCACGCAGATTGAGCATTCAAATAAGAAAATAACAAATAGTTTTCTGTATTTGAAAACCTTTAGTGTTTTCCTACCTTTGAAAATCAACACCCTTTTAAATGCTTGACGATATTCTTACAGCTTTACCTATAGGTTTGGTGATGGCTTTCCTTATAGGGCCCGTATTCTTCGCATTGCTAGAAACTAGTGCTATTAAAGGCTTTAGAGCAGCTATTGCGTTGGATGCAGGAGTTATTATTGCTGATATTATCTTTTTACTCGCAGCTTATTTCATGACATCTAGCATACTTAAAAAGCTTCAAGATGACCCTGGGCTTTTTGTGTTCGGAGGAAGTATACTTTGCATTTATGGAATAGTATCATTTGTAAAAACAAAAAAAACATTCCTAAAAGAGGTTCACACCAAGGTTTTCATTGTTCAAAAAAATAACTATTTAACTTTATTCATAAAAGGCTTCCTTCTTAATTTTATAAATATTGGTGTATTGGGTTTTTGGTTGGGTTTGATAGTTGTGTTTAGTCCCCAACTAGATAATAATAGTGAACGCATTATGGTCTTTTTTTCGTCGGTGTTAGCCACCTATTTTATTATTGATTTAGGCAAGATCATACTGGCTAAAAGTTTAAATAAACATCTTACAGTATTGCGTATTTATTGGTTAAAACGATTTATTGCGATTGTCATGTTTATATGTGGAGTAGTTTTGATTTTTAAGGGAACTTTCCCAAATGCTACGCAACAAATTGAGAATCAATTTCAATTGGTGCCAGAAGAAATGGAGCCTGTTGATCCAGAATTAAAAGGCATTCAAGAATTTAAAGAAAAGAGAACATCTGTTAAGGATACCAATAATAAATAAGCATCTTTTTAAAAATTAAAAATCCTCTATCAATGAAGAAAGAGGATTTAGAGGTACCAAGCGGATTCGAACCGCTGTACTAGGTTTTGCAGACCCATGCCTAGCCGCTCGGCCATGGTACCAAAGATGGTTGGCAAAAATAACAATTATTTACTCGTTTCCTATCCTGAATGAATTAAAATGTTTCTTAGAGGGAGTATTCCAGTACTTTTATGATGTTTTTTCTATCCCAGTTTTGACTCTTTTTAGTTAAGACGATATCTAATTTCTATGTTGACTCATAATAATAATAACACTTTCTACATCTCCTCCTATTGGTGGATTGATTTTAGCCACTTTAACTTCTGCTTGTTGAACTAACAATTCTTCCTCAAAAATACGATGTAGAATACGTTGGGCTACATGCTCTAAAAGTTTAGAGCGAACCGCCATTTCTTCTACTATAATGGCATTAAGAGACACATAATCTACTGTATCGGAAAGATCATCTGTAAGTGCGCTCTTAGAAAGGTTTGCTGTTATTTCCAAATCTACTCGGTATTCACTACCTATTAATTTTTCTTCGTGAAGACAGCCATGATTGGTATAAACTCTTACGTTATTTAATTGAATTTTATGCATGGAACAAAGATAGTCTGTACAACGATAGGAGTAAAATAAACAGTAAATTTGTATTGGTAAAAAGGATACAAATGAGTGAAGATAAAAAACCTAATAATTTTATAGAAGACATTATTGAAGATGATTTGAATAATGGGCTTTCTAAAGATAAATTGCGTTTTCGTTTCCCACCAGAACCTAATGGGTTTTTGCACATTGGGCACGCAAGCGCTATATGTCTCAATTTTGGGTTAGGAGAGAAGTTTGGTCAACCGGTGAACTTGCGTTTTGATGATACTAATCCTGCAAAGGAAGAAGCTAAATACGTAGATGCCATTAAAAAGGATGTGGAATGGCTAGGTTATCAATGGGACGAGCTGTGTTTTGCATCAGACTATTTTCAAGAATTATACGATTGGGCCGTTCAAATGATAAAAGATGGTAAAGCTTATGTAGATTCTCAGTCCAGTGAAGAAATTGCCGATCAAAAAGGAACACCGACACAACCAGGTGTAAACGGACCCTTTCGCGATAGAAGTGTAGAGGAAAACCTAGCGCTTTTTAAAGGAATGAAAAATGGTGAGTATGGGGAGTCAGAGCATGTTTTAAGAGCCAAAATAAATATGCAGTCCACTAATATGTTGATGCGTGATCCCATCATGTATCGAGTAGTAAATCGCTCACATCATAGAACAGGGGAAGCCTGGAAGATTTATCCTATGTACGATTGGACACATGGGGAAAGTGATTATTTAGAACAAATTTCTCATTCTTTTTGTACCTTAGAATTTCTACCCCACAGAGAGTTATACGATTGGTTTTTAGATCAAATTGTAGCTCCTAATAAGCTTCGTCCTAAACAAAGAGAATTTGCTCGTAGAAACGTTTCTCATACAGTTACCAGTAAGCGAAAACTCCAGAAACTAGTAGAACAAGGAATTGTTACAGGCTGGGATGATCCGCGTATGACTACGATTTCCGGATTGCGTCGTCGGGGTTATACCGCAAATGCAATTAAAAATTTTGCAGAATCTATAGGTATAGGTAAACGAGATAATCTAGTAGATATGAATCATTTGGAATTTCATTTACGTGATGATTTGAATAAGGCTGCAGATCGAGTTATGTGTGTTCTTGATCCTATTAAATTGATAATTACCAACTATCCAGAGGGGAAAGTGGAAATGTTAGAGGCAGAGAATAGTCAGGAAGATGTGTCTAGAGGGTATAGAGAAGTTCCCTTTTCAAGGGAGGTCTTTATTGAACGAGAAGATTATAAAGAGGAAGGAAACAAGAAGTTTTTCCGACTTAAGAATGGAAAAGAAGTACGCCTTAAAAATGCCTATATTATAAAAGGGGAAGGGTGTATTAAAGATGCTGACGGCAATATTACAGAAATTCATGCTACATATGATCCAGATTCTCGCAGCAGTAGTGGCACAGACGCTAGTATGCGTAAAGTTAAAGGAACCCTGCACTGGGTGAGTGTTGCTCATGCATTACCAGTGGAAGTAAGACTTTACGACCGCTTATTTACCGTTGCGTCACCTGATACAGATAAGGAAAAAGATTTTATGGAATTTGTTAATCCAGAATCATTGGAAGTGATTACAGCTATGGCAGAGCCTGCTATGAAAAACTTAGCGGCGGGAGATACGGTACAGTTTCAACGTATGGGATACTTTTGTGTAGATCCAGATAGTACTGAAGATCTAATGGTATTCAATCGTACAGTAACCTTAAGGGATACGTGGGCGAAGTTAGATACGTAGATCAAGGGATATAGAGGAGGTACCGCTTCCTACTTTACAGTGACAAAAGGGTATGCCCTAACTTTTACAGGTAAAAAAACCGATACCTACTGCAGAATGAAAAATAAAGTTGTGCGACAACAAAAAGCTCACCTACAAGTGAGCTTTTTTGATAATATGTTATCAAATATGCATAAATTTAACTAAATTTATGGTTAATATTACTTAATTAGGAATGATTTAATATTAATACCTCTAAGCTTAACTCGTTATTAACTTAGATGGGTGTGGTTTACAAGTATCTTTGAGTTCAACGTAAAAAATGGAAAACATGTCTAAATCAGCAACTACATTAATAGCATTAGCCGTAGGCGCGGCAATAGGAGCTACAGCCGGATTGTTGTATGCACCAGAGAGTGGAGAGAAAACTAGAAAGAAGATTAAAAAGCAAGCTCGAAAAGCTCAGCGAGATATGGACGAACAAGCTCGTAAAACTTATGCAGAAGTTTCACAAAAAGCTGCTCAATTTACGTCTTCTTTAAATTCTACAGCTACAGAATTAAAAGGCAGTATAGAGGATCGTATCGAAACAGCTTTATCTAGCGCAAGTTACAAGGCCGATGAAGCTATACTAGCATTAGAAGCTAAACTCGAGCAATTACGTGAACAAAATGCAAAATTGCAAAAGTCAAACGCTTCAAAAGAGAAAGCATAAATCTATATTTTGGGAACTAACTTATCTGATAATTTTCGAGAATTTACTAAGGCTGCCGAGGATTACATAGAATCTTCGATACGCTACCATAAATTAGATCTTTTTAAAAAAATTATGAAAGGGGTCGTAGCTGGAAGTTACCAACTCATTTTAAGTTTTTTTCTTCTTATTGCGTTATTTTTTTTAAGCCTAGCTTTAGCTATGTTCCTAGGTGAGTTATTGGATAGTACCGCTTTAGGATATTTAATAGTGGGTGGTTTTTATCTTTTTGTAATGATTATATGTTCTTTTTTTATGAAGGGAACTTTAGAAAAGATTTTAGTAAAAAAAGCAAGCACCCAATTTTTTAATCATAATGAAGATAAAAATGCTAAAGAATCATGAGGGTATATAATAGTTTTGAAGAGATAGATAGCGATTTAAGATATCTTAAACTGCAGCAACAAGTACAACAAGAGATGATGAAGCTTCAAGTAAATGAAGTTAAAGATAGACTGTCTGCCGTATCTATATTAACAAATATCATTAGTTCTATAGCTAAAAAAGCAGTGGTTCTTAAAATAGTGGATAAGCTTTTAGGCTCAAAAAAGTAACTTCTTTTAAAAAGACAAATCATAATAAACGCGATCTGAAAGGATCGCGTTTATGATTTTTATAAATGAGTGTTTATCAAAGATTATTCTTGATTCCGATTTTCTTCATAGTTTGAATCGTCTCTTTGAGATCGAGATTCTCTTTTCACTTTTGCTTCTTTGGTAGCATTTGTTTTTTTCATCTGTTCTCCTATCTGAGCACTAGCAGTAAAGCTTGCAATCATGTTATTCAACATATCGCTACCTGCTTGTGGTGAGTTAGGAAGTAGGATCAAGTTGGACTGTGTTGCTTCACCAATAGACTGAAGCGTGTCATAATGTTGCGTAACAACGATCAATGCACTCGCTTCTTGAGAATTGATACCAACATTGTTAAGCACATCCACACTTTCTTCCAAGCCTCGAGCGATCTCACGTCGTTGATCTGCGATACCTTGCCCTTGTAGACGTTTGGACTCTGCTTCTGCACGTGCTTTTGCAACTATCTTGATACGATCTGCTTCTGCTTCGTATTCAGCAGCTGTTTTCTCGCGCTCTGCGGCATTAATTCTATTCATAGCTGCCTTTACTTGTATATCAGGATCAATGTCCGTTACAAGTGTTTTAATGATGTCGTAACCATAATCCATCATGGCTTCGTTTAATTCGCGTTTTACAGCAATCGCAATATCATCTTTCTTTTCAAACACGTAATCCAGTTTCATTTTAGGAACTTCGGCACGCACTACATCAAATACATAAGCGGTAATCTGATCATGCGGATTCTGAAGTCTATAAAATGCATCGTATACTTTTTCTCTTCTTACTTGAAATTGTACCGAAATTTTAAGACGAACAAATACATCATCTTTAGTTTTGGTCTCTACAATTACATCGAGTTGTTGGATTTTTAAATTGATCCTCCCAGCTATTTTATCAATTACGGGTATTTTAAGTTGTAATCCCGATTGTCGCATTGTGGTAAATTTACCAAAACGCTCTACTACTGCAGCAGTTTGTTGTTTTACGGTGAAAAATGTGCCTACTAATAAAAAAAATCCGATCACTAGTAATACAGGTATTAGAAATATTCCAAATCCGCCCATGGTGTTTATTTATAAAGGTTAATAATAATTATCTATAAATATAATCAAGTTACGCCTTATTAAGGCAGTAAGATCCTATTATAAAACGGATAGCACTCGTTTATTATAGCTAATTACTATGTTTGTTCTGTTTGTTACAGTTATTATGAAGAATACGTTCCTTTTATCCGTGTTGTTTGCTTCGGTTGTTATGAGCTATGCATAAGAACTACTAGAGGATTCTTTATAAATTTTGAAATGGACACATAGGGGTGGATAAAGTGGAAAGTCCCGAAGCTAAGAGCAGTTACATTACTATTATGTATCCATGATCCGTAACTTAATTTTAGCAGGCTTCTTATTGGTGTAAAAAGGGTTATCCCAATTTTTCCTTCGCCGTGTTGATCCGACTTATAGTTTCTTTTTTACCTATCATGGCAGCAATTTCAAATACATCTGGTCCCATAAGGCTACCAACTAGTGCTAGTCTTAAGGGCATCATCACTTTACCAAATCCCATTTCTTGAGAAGTAATCCAGCCTTTAATTGCAGTACTTAATCCAGCAGCAGTATCATCTTCGGTACCTTTTATCACTTGAATGACGTCAGACATGATTTGATTCGTGTCTTCTTTCCAAGATTTTTTTACTGCTTTTTCATCATAATTAGGTGGCGCTGTGAAAAAGAATCCAGCCAGCTCAAATAAATCTTTTGTAAATACAGCTCGTTCCTTTACCATTCCAGCGACTATGCTTACATAATCTTTAGAACCGTAAGGGATGTTTTTTTCTTGTAACGCTTTCGCGAAAGCGGCACCTACAACAGCATCATCTTGATGTACATACCATTGTTGTTGAAACCACTTTGCCTTTTCAGGATCATACTTTGCACCAGAGCTGTTGACCTTAGCTAGGCTAAAAGCTTGAACCAATTCTTCTAAACTAAATATCTCTTGATCTGATCCAGGATTCCAACCTAAAAATGCTAAAATGTTTACCATCGCTTCTGGTAGAAAGCCATCTTCTCTAAATCCAGTTGAAACCTCACCAGTTTGAGGGTCTTTCCAGTCCAATGGAAATACAGAAAACCCCATTTTGTCTCCATCGCGCTTACTCAATTTTCCTTTACCAGTAGGTTTTAATATCAAGGGTAAATGTGCGAATTTAGGTCGATCCCAACCAAAACTCTCATATAACAATACATGCAAAGCCATGCTAGGCAGCCATTCTTCTCCACGAATAACGTGAGAAATCTTCATGGTATGATCATCTACCACATTTGCTAGGTGATAAGTAGGCATACCATCACTTTTAAAAAGAACTTTATCATCTAGTAAAGCAGTATCGATTTCTATTCCTTTACGGATTTCGTCGTACATGTTTAAGATTTTTAATTCTGGCTTGAAACGCACCGCAAATTCATCACCGCGATCCAATCGCTTTTTTACTTCTTCTGGATTTAAAGTTAAAGAGTTAGTAAAGTTCAATCTATTGTTATGATTATAAATAAAGGTCTCGGTAGTTGCTTCACAACTAGCTCTTGCTTGCGCTAATTCTTCAGCTGTGTCAAATGCATAATAAGCGGCATCTTTTTCCACCAATTCTTCAGCATAAGCTCGGTACATGTTTTTGCGCTCGCTCTGACGGTAAGGTCCGCAATTGCCTTCTTTTCCTGGTCCCTCATCATAAGGAATATTACACCAGTTCAATGCTTCTATTATATACTCTTCCGCGCTTTCTACATACCTGTTTTGATCGGTATCTTCTATACGTAGGATAAAGGTTCCGTTGTGCTTTTTGGCAAATAAATAGTTGAAAAGCGCTGTTCTTACACCACCTATATGAAGTGGCCCCGTGGGACTAGGAGCAAATCTTACACGTACATCTGTACTCATTTCTTAGCATTTTTTAATGTGCTGCAAAGATATGGATTAGTTAGGAGTAAGAAAGAGCCGAGAACAACCTAGTAGGGTTTCATTTGGCTAAAGAACCAATCTTATGTTTTATGATGTTTTTATTTAGATGACTTGCAATCTTAAGGGAAGCAACCTGAGCATTACGTAATTCTACTATACTAACGATTACTTCAATTGTTAATGATCTCTTAGAACACTCTGCGGAATGGACTTATCATAAACGCTATGCCAAGTCTTAGGATCAATTTTTAATCCATGGTCACTCACATATCATAAAGGTCGTTCTAATCCGTTATATTTACGGTAAGTACGCGACTATATAGGCCATGACAAACTTTGAGATTATAGAGCAAAAGCTCCAACGATTTATCAGTAAATACTACCGCAACGCTTTAATACGCGGAGTGATTTTATTTGCTGCTCTAGGCCTGTTGTATTTTTTAGTAACTGTAGTTATCGAGTATTTCTTATGGCTCAATCCGTTGGGAAGAACTATTTTGTTTGGTTTATTTATGATCATGGAACTATTTCTTTTGATTCGCTTTGTTGGGGTTCCGCTAGCGCGACTATGGAAATTGTCTAGAGGAATTAATTTTAGAGATGCAAGTACAATTATTGGAGCCCATTTTCCTGAAGTTTCTGATAAATTGATCAATGTGCTACAGCTTCATCAAAATGGGGGAGATGATGAGTTGACATGGGCGAGTATCAATCAAAAGAGTGAGGACCTTAAACCCATTCCTTTCAGCCTTGCTATAGATTACAAAAAGAACAAAAAGTTTTTACCGTACTTAGCCATTCCTGTTGCTATTATAGCGGGCCTATTTTTTACAGGAAATAATGAAGTACTAACAGATGGTGCAAAACGGGTTGCCGACTTCAATAACGAGTACATTCCGCCAGCGCCTTTTACTTTTTCCGTTATCAATAAAGAGTTGACTACTTTGCAACGGAGGGATTTTAAGCTTCAGGTACAGGTAAGTGGGCGTAAAATCCCAGAGAATGTCTCTATTAATTATAACGATCAGACTTATTTTTTGACTCCCGAAGCTCCGGGAACATTCAGTTTTATATTTTCTAAACCTTTAGAAGCTATTCAATTTCAGTTGATTGCAAACGAGGTGATGAGCAAGAAGTACGTTTTAAATGTAGACGATGTTCCTGTTATCAATGGTTTTGAACTTTTTTTGAATTACCCACCTCACACAGGTAAAGCAGATGAGAAATTGGCAAGTACGGGTAATGCAATTGTTCCACAAGGAACTCAAATTACTTGGACTTTGAATGCAACAAAAACTACTCATGTAGGCTTTAATACCCAGGAAGACAGGAACAGGTTCAAGGAGGTGGATGGTAGTTTCACTTTCGCGAAAGCGGTAATGCAACCATTTAAATACGCCATATCCACTTCTAATGATTATATCAAAGAATACGAAACTCTTAATTTCAAAATTGATGTGGTTAAAGATGAGTATCCAGAATTGGATGTAGAAATGAAGAGAGATTCTATAGAATCGGACGTAATGTACTTTAAAGGTCAAGTTGCCGATGATTATGGTATACGTAAGACACAATTGGTGTATTATCCGTCAGAAGATGTTTCGAAGATTAAGAGTTACGACTTGGGTGCCAATCGGGGTACTTTTGACCAGTTTTTACTCAGGTTTCCTGGCGATATTCCTTTAAAATCGGGATCAAGTTATCAATTATATTTTGAAGTCATTGATAATGATATAGTTAACGACTATAAATCTACTATATCTGAAGTTTTTTCTTACCGCAAGTCATCTAATGAAGAGCTTGAGGATCAACAATTTGCTAAGCAAAAGGAATCCTTTTCCAAATTAGAGGAAGCCGTAAAAGAGCAACAAATCCAACAGGAGAAGTTGGATGACATCTCCAAAGATCAACTTCAAAAAAAGGATCGCAGTTTTAATGATAAGCGCAGTCTAGATCAAGCCTTAAAGAATCAACAGCAGCAAGAGCAAAAAATGCGTCAAGAACTGGAGAAGATGAAAGATAATCTTCAAAAGTCAACTGCGCAAAAGGACCCAATGAAGGAACTGTTGGAAGATCGAATGCAGAAGAGTGCTGAAGAATTAAAAAAGAATGAAGAGTTGCTTAAAGAACTTCGAGAGTATCAGGATAAACTTTCTCCAGAGGAATTAAAAGAGAAGATGGACCAGTCTAAGAAAAGGGCCAAGCAGCAGAAGAGAAATTTAGAGCAGCTCGTAGAGCTCACCAAAAGGTATTATGTAAAGCAAAAGTTGGAGCAGTTGGGAAGAGAACTAGAAAAGATAGCTCAAAAGCAGAAGGAGCAATCAGAAAAGGAGGGTTCAGATAATAAAAAGGAAGATCAAGATAAGCTTAACGAAGAGTATAAAGATTGGGAAAAGGAATTGAAGGAATTGGAAGATGAAAATGACGGTCTTAAGAAACCCTTGAACATGGATTTTGAGCCTGAAGAATCTCAAGAAATTATAGAAGAGCAAGAGAAAGCTAGTCAGGATTTAAAAAAATCTAAAATAGCTGAAGCTAAAAAGAAACAGAAGAAAGCAGCTCAAAAAATGCAACAACAAGCGGCAAGTATGGCTTCACAAATGTCTGCTATGTCTCAAGAAGGTGAAAAAGAAGATGCCGAAAGTTTGCGTCAAATATTAGATAATTTGATGGTATTCTCTATAGAAGAAGAGGCGCTTATGGAGTCTATGAAGCAAATGAATAGGCTCAGTCCTAATCTGGGTAACAAGCTTAAAGCGCAAAAGGATTTAGAGCGAGCTTTTGAACATGTAGACGACAGTCTATTTGCTTTGGCAGCGCGCAATCCGAAAATAGGTCAGGAAATTAATAAGGAGGTTACAGGGATTTATTATTACCTAGAAAAATCATTGGAACAGATGGCGGAGTTTCAAATGCAAGAGGGTCAAGGTTCTCAGCAATTTGTATTTAAGGGCGCCAATACACTGGCAGTGATGCTTAGTAATTCGTTAGACGCTATGAACAATGCGATACCTATGCCAGGAATGGGAGAATCAAAGGATGGAGGTCCGGGGTTTCAATTACCCAACATTATTAAGAAGCAAGAGAGTCTTTCCAAATCTGGTGAAGGAGATCAACCAGGCTCGGATGGTGAGGAAGGTAAAGAGGGGGAGAAAGGGTCCTCTGGTGAAAGCGGTGAGTCAGGAGCGACTGGTAAAAACGGTGAGAGTGGTGAGAGTGGTGAAGGGGGTGAATCAGGGGAGTCGGGTAAAAGTGGTGAAGGTGGGCAGTCTGGAGAAGATGGAGATGCTGGTGAAGCAGAAGGTAGTGGAGGAAAAAGCGGAAGCTCGGGTGAGAATGGTTCAGGTAATGCTGTTGGCGGTGCAAGGCAGGAAGGCGACAGGCAACGTTATAGAGAAAGCGAAGAAGAATCAAAGCGTATATATGAAATCTACAAGCAGCAGCAAGAGTTGCGTAATGATTTGGAAGACATGATAAGGCGAGAAGGTTTAGAAGAAAAGGTAGGAGATATCACAGATAAAATGAAAGCCGTGGAGCGGCAACTTTTGGATCAAGGCTTTAATAGAGAAGTACAACAAAGAATGATGGACATACAGCAGGATTTGTTGAAATTACAAGATGCTGGATTAGAGCAGGGTGAGGAGAATAAAAGAGAGGCACGAACGAATACTCGGGAATTTATTAATAACATTAACGCTCAAATTCTTGAAGCTTCTAAGTACTTCAATAACAAGGAGATTTTAAATAGACAAGTATTACCTTTGCAGCCTCAATATCTCAATAAGGTAAAGGACTATTTTAAAGTTAATGATTGAATTTAATTATCAGAATGATTTCGAACCTATAGAGGAGTGGACTTATACCAGGTGGTTGGAGTTAGTTGCCGAGTCGGAATCAAAGACCATAGGAGAAATTTCGTATGTTTTTTGCTCTGATGAGTTTTTGTTAAAGATCAATCAGGACTATTTAAATCATGATACCTTTACAGATATCATCACTTTTGATTATTGTGAGGAGGGTTTAATTAATGGTGAAATATATATCAGTACGGATAGAGTTAAGGAGAATGCCAGTAGTTTTGGTGTGAGTGTAATAAACGAATTGCATAGGGTAATGGCACATGGCCTTTTACATCTTTGTGGTTATGGAGACAAGTCGGAGGCTGAGGCGCAATTAATGCGGGATAAGGAAAATGAAAAAATCGGTATGTTTCACGTGAAACAATAAAAAATGTTTGATAAGGAATACGACGTAATAGTAGTAGGTGCTGGACACGCTGGGAGTGAAGCCGCGGCTGTCGCTGCCAACATGGGTTCTAGAACTTTATTGGTTACTATGAATTTGGAAACCATAGGGCAGATGTCTTGTAATCCTGCGATGGGAGGCATTGCAAAGGGGCAAATTGTTCGGGAGATAGATGCGTTAGGAGGATTGAGTGGTATTGTTTCTGACAAGAGTGCCATTCAATTTAAAATGCTCAATCAATCTAAAGGTCCTGCGATGTGGTCGCCAAGAACTCAAAATGATCGCATGAGATTTTCTGAGGAATGGAGAATGCAGTTGGAAGCTATTCCGCTATTGGATTTCTATCAGGAAATGGTTTTAGGGTTGATCATCGAAGGCGAAAAGGTTGTAGGCGTGCGCACCTCTTTAGGTATTGAAATTAGATCTAAAGCAGTGGTGCTCACTAATGGAACTTTTCTTAATGGTTTAATTCATATAGGGGATAAGAACTTTGGCGGAGGTCGAGCGGGTGAAAGAGCTTCTACAGGAATTACAGGTCAATTGGTAGAGTTAGGTTTTGAGTCTGGAAGGATGAAAACAGGGACTCCGCCAAGGGTAGATGGAAGGTCTTTAGATTATAGCAGAATGGAGCCTCAACCTGGCGACGTCATTACCTCGAAGTTCAGTTATAGTAATTTGACCAGCCCGTTAAAACATCAGCGGGATTGTCATATGACCTACACCAGTCCAGAGGTACACGATTTACTCCGAGAAGGTTTTGATAGATCTCCTATGTTTAATGGTAGAATTAAATCTGTAGGTCCTAGGTATTGTCCAAGTATAGAAGATAAAATAGATCGTTTTGCAACCAAGGACAGGCATCAAATATTTGTAGAGCCAGAGGGATGGAATACTTGTGAGGTGTATGTAAATGGGTTCAGTACCTCTTTGCCAGAAGATGTTCAGTTTAAAGCATTGCGCAGTGTGGTAGGTTTTGAAAAGGTGAAGTTTTTCAGACCAGGTTATGCTATTGAGTATGACTATTTTCCGCCTACACAATTAAAGCATACACTAGAAACCAAGTTGATTAGCAATTTGTATTTTGCGGGTCAGATTAACGGTACTACTGGATATGAAGAAGCCGCCTCTCAGGGGTTAATGGCGGGTATAAATGCCGTGCGTAAAATCAGAGAGGAAGAGTCTTTTATACTTAAAAGAGACGAAGCGTATATAGGTGTTCTTGTAGATGATTTGATTACAAAAGGAACCGAGGAGCCTTATAGAATGTTTACTTCTCGTGCTGAATATCGAACACTTTTAAGACAAGATAATGCCGATTTAAGATTAACACCTAGAGCGGTAGAGTTAGGAATCGTCACCGATGAAGCTTTGAATCGTGTAGAACGGAAAGCTAATGAATCAGAAAAAATGGTTCAGTTTTTACGTGATACCAGTTATGATTATAAGGAAATGAATCCGTTGCTTGAGTCAAAAGGAAGTAAAGTAGTCACCCAAAATGACAAGTTATTTAAAGTCTTTTCTCGTCCGCAGATCAACTTGGAGGATATTAAAACTATTTCTCAGGTAAAGACTTATTTAGATGAGAACGAATT
>Ga0129324_10001015_pt1 | contig 18931 bp, 18 predicted proteins | sample CPBDNA_7_FD_96879 | JGI IMG/M metagenome (GOLD analysis project Ga0129324, IMG submission 96879) | Freshwater to marine salinity gradient microbial communities from Chesapeake Bay, USA - CPBay_Spr_15_0.2_DNA | ecosystem: Environmental > Aquatic > Marine > Coastal | place: USA: Chesapeake Bay... | reverse complement strand
CCTGCGCTCTACATCAGCGGTGAAGAGTCTGCATCACAGGTACGTTTACGCGCAGAGCGAATTAAAGCTATTGATCCACAATTGTTTCTAGCCTCTGAAACTGATCTTGGTGCGGTTATTGCACATATCGATGCGGTTAAACCTCAACTTGTAATCATCGACTCTGTTCAAACAATTGGAAGCTCTGCAGCAGATGGTGCACCTGGTGGTGTCACACAAGTACGTGAAGTTGCTGGTGCATTAATTCGTATTTGCAAAGATCGCGATATCACATTACTTCTTGTCGGACATGTAACCAAGGATGGATCGATCGCAGGTCCTCGCTTGCTAGAACATATAGTTGATGTTGTCCTGCAGTTTGAGGGAGAGCGTCACTCACGACTTCGTTTAATCCGTGCAATCAAAAATCGCTTCGGGGCTTCCGATGAGGTTGGTTGCTTTGATTTAAGTGATACCGGAATCGAATCCGTGCTTGATCCAACTGGTTTGTTTACATCACGTCATGCAGAACCTGTTCCTGGAACATGTGTAACAGTTACCCTCGAAGGTCGTCGCCCATTACTTGCTGAGATCCAAGCGCTGGTCTCTGCTGGACGGGAAAATGATTACGGAAATGCACGTCGAGTTGTTTCTGGTTTGGACTCTGCCCGCACATCAATGACCCTTGCCGTTCTTGAACTGCGTGCCAATGTTCGTGTTGGTGGCCGAGATGTGTATGCAGCAACAGTGGGCGGTATGAAGATGACAGAGCCAGCAGCTGATTTAGCACTTGCTTTAGCGGTTGCATCTGCAGCAAAGGGCCTTGCCCTGCCAGCGGATTTAGTGGCAATTGGCGAGGTTGGATTAGCAGGGGAAATCCGTAAGGTCAGCGGTGTTAATCGCAGACTTCAGGAGGCTTTCCGACTTGGTTTTAAACGAGCATTGGTTCCAACGGGATCAGATACGAAGATTGATGGCATGGAGATCGTTGAAGTTTCACGTCTTGATGCCGCACTAAAACGGGTAAAAATTACCGGGGAATGAGCTCGTTAGAAAAACCAATACTTAATTGGTTTAAGAAAAATAAGAGAGATCTTCCTTGGCGTGACACAACACCGTGGGGTGTGATGGTCAGCGAGTACATGTTGCAACAAACACCCGTCAATCGCGTTTTACCTAAATGGGGTGAGTGGATAGAGCGCTGGCCAACCCCTAAAGATTTAGCCAAGGCAACACCTGCACAGGTCATTACCGCTTGGGGACGACTCGGATATCCACGACGAGCACTTCGTTTACATGCTGCTGCACAAATCATCGCCGAAGATTTCAACAATAAAGTTCCAGAGGACCAAGAGACCTTGCAACTACTTCCAGGTATTGGTGAGTACACCGCCGCTGCAATTGCAGCCTTTGCCTTTGAACAACGTTCTTTGGTTATGGATGTAAACATTAGACGTTTACTTGTCCGTGCAATTGATGGGCAAGAGCATCCAAAGCCAGCACCAACTGCTCGCGAGAAAGCACGACGGTTAGCGGTACTTCCGGAAAAGAATGCACATGTATGGGCTGCTGCAACTATGGAGCTCGGTGCACTTGTCTGCACATCAAAGAATCCATCATGCGAGCTATGTCCAATCATTAGTCAATGTAATTGGCGCAAAAATGGTTATCCAAAAACAGAGCTAATTAGAAAATCACAGGATTGGCATGGCACCGATCGCAAATGTCGCGGAACAATTGTTCAGGCACTGCGCGACAATGAATCGTTAACAGAAACAGCGATAAAGAAGCTGTGGCCCGATGAATCTCAGGTCGAAAAAGCATTGAAAACATTGGCTGATGACCTCCTTATTCAAAGACTCCCCCGTAACCGCTATAGACTGCCGCAATGACACAGTCTGGAATTCGTTACGCTCGCAAAGAGGATGCTCCTCGTATCCATCAGTTAATTAAAGATTTGGCTGAGTACGAGAAAGCACCACTAGAAGCAAAGGCAACGATCCAACAGATCGAAGAGACAATCTTTGGCGATAACCCAGTTGCTTTCTGCCATGTCGCAGAAGATAACGGCCTTGTGGTTGGAATCTCTATCTGGTTTCTTAACTACTCAACATGGGTTGGTAAGCCAGGTATTTATCTTGAAGATCTCTACGTTGATCCCGCATACCGCGGCAAGGGTTATGGCTTAGCTTTCCTCAAAGAGTTAGGCAAGATCTGCGTAGAACGCGATTATGAAAGATTGCAATGGTGGGTTCTGGATTGGAACCAACCAAGCATCGACTTCTACAAATCCTTAGGCGCGGTGCCCATGGATGAGTGGACTGTGTATCGCGTTAGCGGAGATGCACTTAAAAAACTAGGAAGTTAGTTAAGCGGTAGGTGCTTCTGCAAGATCTTCAGGGGTGTCAGGCAGTGATGCCTTTGGTGCTCCCTTAAATGTGAAGACAGCTTCTGCGCCAACACCTTCGACATCTACAACGATGATCTCGCCAGACTTGAGCTCACCAAACAAGATGCGCTCTGATAATGCATCTTCAATCTCACGTTGAATGACACGACGCAATGGGCGTGCACCCAACAATGGATCGTAACCACGCTCTGCAAGAAGATCCTTAGCAGCAGGTGTGAGCTCGATGCCCATGTCCTTTGTCTGCAAACGATCATCAAGATTCTTAAGCATCAAATCAACGATCTGAATGATCTGTGGCTTGGTTAACTGGTGGAAGACGATGATGTCATCGATACGGTTGAGGAACTCTGGGCGGAAGTGTGACTTAAGTTCATCACTGACCTTGCCCTTCATGCGCTCATAATTTGTTAGATCATCATCGCTATTAGCAAAGCCAAGCCCAAGTGACTTAGAGATGTCACGGGTACCAAGGTTTGTAGTCATGATGATGACGGTGTTCTTGAAATCTACTGTTCGGCCTTGTGCATCTGTAAGGCGTCCATCTTCAAGTACCTGTAGAAGTGAGTTGAAGATATCTGGGTGAGCCTTTTCAATCTCATCAAAGAGAACAACTGAGAATGGACGACGACGTACCTTTTCAGTGAGCTGTCCACCCTCGTCATAACCGACATACCCTGGAGGTGCACCAAACAAACGTGATGCGGTGTGACGCTCTGAGTACTCAGACATATCAAGTTGAATCAACGCATCCTGATCACCAAACAAGAATGAAGCAAGTGTGCGTGAAAGTTCTGTCTTACCAACACCAGAAGGACCAGCGAAGATAAATGACCCGCCTGGACGACGAGGATCCTTCAGACCTGCGCGTGTACGACGGATCGCTTGTGACAACGCCTTGATCGCTTGATCCTGTCCAATCACACGGTTGTGTAGCTCATCCTCCATGCGAAGCAGACGTGCTGTCTCTTCTTCAGTAAGTTTGAATACAGGAATACCAGTTGAAAGAGAAAGTACCTGTGCGATGAGTTCTTCATCTACTTCGGTGACCTTATCTAGATCAGTGGCCTTCCAATTCTTCTCAGCATCATGCTTTTCTGCGATTAAGTTCTTTTCCTTATCGCGAAGTGTTGCAGCTAATTCAAAATCTTGACCATCGATTGCTGACTCTTTCTCCTTGCGAGCATTTGCAATCTTGTCATCAAACTCGCGTAGCTCGGCAGGTGCTGTCATGCGCTTAATGCGAAGACGTGATCCTGCTTCATCAATAAGGTCGATCGCCTTATCTGGCAAGAAACGATCTGATACATAACGATCAGCCATGTTTGCAGCAGCTGCGAGCGCACCATCGGTAATTGATACACGGTGGTGAGTTTCGTAGCGGTCGCGTAGACCCTTCAAAATCTCAATGGTGTGAGCTACTGATGGCTCCTTCACCTGAATTGGTTGGAAGCGGCGCTCAAGGGCTGCATCCTTCTCAACATGCTTGCGGTACTCATCAAGTGTTGTTGCACCAATTGTCTGTAGCTCACCGCGAGCCAGCATTGGCTTCAAGATGCTTGCAGCATCAATCGCACCTTCTGCAGCTCCTGCGCCTACAAGTGTGTGAATCTCATCGATGAAAAGAATGATGTCACCGCGAGTTTTGATCTCCTTGAGAACCTTCTTGAGGCGCTCTTCGAAATCTCCGCGGTAACGAGAACCAGCAACTAACGCACCTAGATCAAGTGAGTACAACTGCTTATCCTTCAAAGTTTCTGGAACATCATTCTTGTAAATCGCTTGTGCGAGACCTTCAACAACCGCGGTCTTACCAACACCTGGTTCACCAATAAGAACTGGGTTGTTCTTGGTACGACGTGAAAGAACCTGCATCACACGTTCGATCTCATTTTCACGACCGATAACTGGATCTAGCTTTCCTTCACGTGCTGCTTGTGTGAGATTGCGGCCAAATTGATCAAGTACTAATGATGTAGATGGAGTTCCTTCTGCAGGTCCTCCAGTTTGTACAGCTTCCTTACCCTGGTAACCAGAGAGAAGTTGAATAACTTGTTGACGAACACGATTGAGGTCTGCACCAAGCTTTACAAGAACCTGTGCTGCAACGCCTTCACCTTCGCGGATTAATCCAAGAAGGATGTGCTCTGTTCCGATGTAGTTGTGACCTAACTGCAACGCTTCGCGAAGTGAGAGTTCAAGAACCTTCTTTGCGCGCGGAGTAAATGGAATGTGGCCACTTGGTGCTTGCTGGCCTTGTCCGATGATCTCTTCAACTTGTGCGCGTACGCCTTCAAGTGAGATGCCAAGTGATTCAAGGGCTTTAGCTGCAACGCCTTCACCTTCATGGATTAAACCCAGAAGGATGTGTTCGGTGCCGATGTAGTTGTGGTTGAGCATGCGTGCTTCCTCTTGGGCCAGCACGACAACGCGACGGGCTCGGTCTGTAAAGCGCTCAAACATGGGCGGTGCTCCTTTGGATCGTTCTTTCATTAAGCCTAATACCTGCGGGGCTAGGCTCGCGAGGTGGAATGCTTCTGACTTTTACAACCCCAAATGTGGCGGGGTTATGCCCGAAAATCGACTAAATCTAGGTACTTACAGCTTCTTCAGCATTCGGGTATTTCCCAGGGTATTGGGCTTTACCGACTCAAGATCCAAGAACTCAGCCACACCGGCATCATAGGAGCGCAATAGTTCCTGGTAAATCTCGGGCTCGACCGGGGTTCCTTCGATCACCTCGAAGCCGTGGCTGCCAAAGAACTTAGTTTCAAAGGTCAAGCAAAAGATTCTCTTTACGCCCAGTGATTGTGCGCGATCAATAATGGAATCCAAAATCTGATGACCAACCCCTTTGCCGCGAAGATTTTCCACAACCGCAACTGTGCGAACCTCAGCTAAATCCTCCCACAGAACGTGCAACGCACCGCAGCCAACAACTTGCTCACCTTCAACTGCAACGGTGAACTCCTGAACACTTTCATACAAGGTCACAGTCTCTTTTGAAAGTAAGCGACCTTGTGGTGCATATGAATCAATTAACTGGCGAATGCCTTTAATATCATTGGTACGAGCTGGACGAATCTGCATTGATTAATCAACTTCAGGCTTAACAAGTGGGAACAAAATAGTTTCACGAATTCCAAGACCAGTTAGCGCCATAAGTAAACGATCAACTCCCATTCCCATTCCACCAGTTGGCGGCATCGCAAACTCCATAGCACGCAAGAAATCTTCATCTACCTGCATCGCTTCAAGATCACCCTTAGAGCCAAGATTTGCTTGTTCAACTAAACGATCACGTTGAATCACTGGGTCGATTAGCTCTGAATAACCCGTTGCAAGTTCAAAGCCATCAATGTACAGATCCCATTTTTCTGCAACACCCGGAAGTTCACGGTGTGCACGTACTAGCGGAGAAGTATCTACCGGGAATCCCATCACAAAAGTTGGTTCAACTAATAGATGACGTGCAACATGCTCGAAGATTTCTTCAGCAAGCTTTCCAGTAATCCACTTTGGATCAATCTTCAGGCCCAACTTTTCAGCGATCTTCTTCAAATCTGCATACGGGGTAAGGGCTGTAACTGTTTCTCCAACACCGTTAGAAATAGCCTCATACAAGGAGATTTGCTTCCACAGACCACCTAAGTCGGCTTGGCGACCATCGTGGTGGGTAACAACATGTGAACCTGCAACCGCCATCGCTGCATTTTGTACAAGGGCACGAGTCAGATCTGCGATCGACATCCAGTCACCGTATGCCATATAGCTTTCGATCATCGCAAACTCTGGAGAATGAGATGAATCTGCACCTTCATTACGGAAGTTACGGTTGATCTCAAATACACGTTCGATTCCACCAACCACGCAGCGCTTCAAGAAAAGCTCTGGAGCGATACGCAGGTAAAGATCCATGTCATATGCGTTTGAGAAGGATTTAAAGGGACGGGCCGCAGCGCCACCATGCATGACCTGCAGCATGGGAGTTTCTACTTCAACAAAGTTAGCCTTATCAAAGGTGTCGCGCAAAGATTTCATTACCGCTGGACGCATACGTGCATTACTGCGAGCCTCTGGGCGAACAATTAAATCTACATAGCGCATACGAACACGTGTCTCTTCAGACATTGGCTTGTGTTCATTTGGCAATGGACGCAGTGACTTAGATGCCAAGCTCCATGAATTAGCCAAGATGGAAAGTTCACCGCGCTTAGATGTAATGATCTCGCCGGTGATCGAAACGATGTCACCTAAATCAATATCTGATTTCCATGAGTCAAGAACTTCTTGACCGACCTTGTCCAAAGACAACATCGCTTGAAGCTCTGTTCCATCTCCTTCGCGAAGTGTTGCAAAGCAAAGTTTTCCGGTATCGCGCTTAAAAATAATTCGACCAGTTAGTGACTCGATATCACCCGTTGCAATATCGATCTCTAGACCGATGTACTTGTCACGAATCTCCTTGAGAGTCTTAGTGCGAGGTACAGAGACTGGATACGGCTCAACCTTGCGCTCAAGCAGTGATGCCCGCTTTTCACGTCGAATACGGAGCTGCTCAGGCAGATCCTCTTCGGTAGGTAGGTTTTCAGTACTCATAGGTTATGAAGTCTACCGACTCATGCATTTCGTTCGTGAATTAAGCGAAGCCCAATCAGCGTTAAATCAGGCTCATGTTGATCGATAGTTTCTGAAACTCCGATGATTAATGGCGCTAATCCACCCGTTGCAATCACCGTTGGCTTTGCTGAATAACTCTCTAAAAGCTCGGCGGTAATGCGATCAACTAATCCATCTACCTGACCGGCAAAGCCATAAATAGTTCCAGATTGAAGAGCCTCGACCGTATTTTTGCCGATGACATTCTTTGGCTTGATTAACTCAACCTTGCGCAGCTGGGCCGCACGTGATGCAAGAGCATCCACCGAGATTTCAATTCCGGGTGCTAGTGCACCACCTAGAAACTCCCCTTTAGGCGAAACAACATCTAGGTTTGTCGAAGTTCCAAAGTCAACAACAATTGCCGGGCCGCCAAATAATGTGTGGGCCGCCAAGGTATTAACGATGCGATCTGCGCCTATCTCCTTTGGATTATCCACTAGCAATGGAACACCTGTTTTAATTCCTGGCTCAACAATTGTGACCAGAACATCTGAGAAATAATCAGCGATCATCGTCCGAAGTTCCCGCAAAGTTGCTGGAACGGTAGAACAGATAGACAACCCCGTGAGGTCGTAATCCTCTACAAGTGCGCGGTACTGCAGCCACAGCTCATCCGCGGTGCTGCGTGGATCTGTCTTTACGCGCCATGAGCGAACCATTTCCTTGTCATCAAAGATCCCAAGTACCGTATTTGTGTTTCCGACATCAACTGTTAATAACATTCTTATCTCCCTACCATTTGCATGTTGTCAATTAAGCGAACACCTTCTACCCAGCCAGCAATAATTGCTCTGCGATTTTCCGTTGAATCATCTGCGGCTGAAAAATCCTTCTCATCAATAATCATTGCGTAATCCTTTTCAAAGCCTGGCTCTGTGGAAAGGGTTGAGTTCAGTACCTCTTGAGCTATTTCAACCGTTGGGGCTAACTTTGCGGCAGCCAATGCGCGATGAATTACAAGCGCAGTATCGCGCCCAGATTCACTTAACCGAACATTGCGTGATGACATCGCCAAGCCATTAAACTCTCGGACAGTAGGCACAGCAATGATTTCAACCTTGCTCTTCATAGCTTTGATGATCGTTAACTGCTGGAAATCCTTTTCTCCAAATACAGCCTTGTCAGGCTTTGCAACTGCAAAGAGACGATCAATAACGGTTACAACTCCATCGAAGTGTCCGGGTCGGGATGCGCCTTCAAACTTGTCTCCCAGAACACCCGCACTTAAAGTTTTAAACCCTTCTGGGTAGAGATCTTCATACTCGGGAAACCAGACCTCGTTAGCACCTGCAAGTGTTGCAATCTCAATATCTCGCTGTGGTGAACGGGGATATTTTTCTAAATCCTCTTTACTTTCAAACTGAAGTGGATTTACAAAAATACTTACGATGACATCTTTATCCAAGGTGCGCGCACGTTTAATCAGCGCTTGGTGGCCTTTATGCAAGGCACCCATCGTTGGTACTAATACAGTCATTTCAGTGGCTCCAGTCCTTTCGGGGTACCGGGCGAGATGTTTGTTAGTTTACCGCTAAGCAGGCAATTGCTCCAAAAGTTCTTTTATCGGACCATGCGTAAGCAGGATCGCATCAGGCTCAATCTCAAACCAGGGTTGCAAAACAAAGCGGCGTTCATGTGCACGTGGATGTGGAAGTTGTAACTCATCAGCCTTACTGAGTAATCCTCCGTACTGAATCAAATCCAGATCAATTGTCCGTGGTCCCCAATGCACCAATCTCTCGCGACCTAAACTCTTTTCGATTCCATGAAGTAGTGATAGCAAATCCATTGCAGGTAGTTCGCTATCAATAAGACAGACAGCGTTGAGATAATCAGGTTGTTCTGGGCCACCAACTGGTGCCGTTGAATAATAGGTTGAAACCTTCTTGACATCAGTTGCTTCGCGCAACAGGGCAATAGCTAAATCTAAGTTTTCCTGTGGATTGCCAATATTGGCACCTAATGCAATTACAGCTTTCATCGAACTCGAGTAACAACAACAGCAATATCTTTTAACTGTGCAGCAACAGGTGCTTGTGGCTTATGAACCGTTACAGAGACCTGTTGAACCTTTACATGCTGATTCAAAACTCTTTCTGCAATTCTTCCTGCTAACTTCTCAATTAAGTTGACTGGGTTACTGGTAACTTCCTCAACTACCAAATCAGTTATCTCGGCGTAGTTAACGGTATCTTCGATCGCATCTGAGAGTGAGGGTACGGTTAAATCCAAAGTTAGGGTCAGATCCACAAAAAAATCTTGTCCATCTTTTCGCTCATGCTCTAAAACGCCGTGGTATCCAAATCCATGAATCCCGGTCAAAATTATTTGATCCTTCATGAACTTAACACCTGCTTGTGTGGCTTCACGCTATGAACTCTAACCGCCCAGACACCGGTTGTGCTCAGCCGTTTAGTAAGTTCGATGGTGGCCTGCTCTCTTTCATCAGGTGAATCTCCACCTAGAAATCTCTTGCGTGATGCCCCAACTAAGACTGGATAACCCATAGCAACGATGCGATCAATCGAATCGATGATCGCCCAATTATGTTCAGCCTCCTTTGCAAATCCGATACCTGGATCAATGATCAACTTATCTCTGTGAATCCCGGCATCTAACGCCGCTTCAATACGCTCATTGAGCTCTGAAATCACATCTATAACAACATCCCCGTAAGTAGCCTTGGAATTCATCTCCTTTGAGTGTCCACGCCAGTGCATCGCAATGTAAGGCACCTGCAATCGAGCAGCGGTTTGTAACATCGCAACGTCGGCTAATCCCCCACTGACATCATTAATAATTGAAGCACCAGCCTTTACAGCCGCCTCTGCTGTGCTCGCTCTCATTGTGTCGATACTTATCGTGGCCCCATGCCTGCTTAACTCAGTAATTACCGGAATAGTTCTGGCGATCTCTTCAGCTTCACTGACCCGCTCAGCTCCTGGTCGTGTTGATTCACCACCAATATCAATGATGTCGACACCCTCTGCGATCATTTCAAGGCCGCGTGCAACAGCAGCCTCAAAATCATTATGTCTTCCACCATCAGCAAAGGAGTCAGGCGTTACATTTAAAATGCCCATCACCAACATGATTTACCCTTTTGTTATTAAGGAGATTGCCTCTGCGCGGGTAGCAGGGTTGTTCAAGGCACCGCGGACCGCCGATGTCGTTGTACGTGCATGAGATTTCTTTACTCCACGCATCGACATACATAGATGTTCGCAATCAATAATTACAATCACGCCAAGTGGATCCAATATCTTCACCATCGCATCTGCAATCTGAGTCGTAAGTCTTTCTTGTACCTGCGGACGCTTTGAGTACATATCTACCAAGCGAGCTAACTTTGAAAGCCCGGTTATCTTTCCGCGTGGGATGTATCCAATGTGTGCAACGCCATGGAAAGGTGTTAAGTGGTGCTCGCAATGAGAAAAGACTTCGATATCGCGGACAATTACAAGCTCTTCATGACCAATATCAAAGGTTGTTGTTAAAACATCTTCGGGTGATTGCCACAACCCTTCAAAGTTTTCCTTCATCGCACGAGCAACACGTGCAGGTGTCTCCTTTAATCCCTCACGATCTGGATCCTCGCCAAGGGCAAAAAGCAGTTCACGGACAGCCTTTTCCGCACGTTCCTGGTCATATGGACCAGAAGCGCGACCATCTGTCACAGTGATCTTATTTACCGTCACTTGCAGCCTTCTTGCGTCGTGTTGGCTTCTTTTCCTTGCTTGGTGCTTCAACAATTAAACGCTCTGGAACATCAACTGGTGGCTGCTCCGATGGAATACGTGTTGCTGAACCGGTCCATGCTGGACGCTTGGTAACCAACTTGACCTTATTAAAAATCTCTGCGATCTCATCCTTGTTAAGCGTTTCCTTCTCAAGCAGTTGGATCACCATTTCATCAAGAATCTTTCGATTTGCAACCAAAATATCAAAGGCTTCTTGGTGAGCATTTTCGATTAATGTACGAATCTCTCGATCTACTACAGCAGCGATATTCTCGCTGTAATCGCGTTGGTGTCCATAATCGCGACCAAGGAAAGGTTCGGTTGAACCACCTCCTAATTTAATTGCACCTACAGCTTCAGTCATTCCGTACTGAGTGACCATTGCACGAGCAAGTGCGGTTGCCTTTTCAATATCATTTGAAGCACCTGTCGAAGGATCATGGAAGATTAACTCTTCTGCTGCGCGACCACCTAGCGAGTACGCCAATTGATCGAGCAACTGATTTCGTGTTGTTGAGTACTTATCTTCATCTGGAAGAACCATTGTGTAACCAAGGGCGCGACCTCTAGGCATGATCGTTACCTTGTGTACTGGATCGGTATGTGGCAAGGCATGTGCAACAAGTGCATGGCCTGCCTCGTGATAAGCGGTGACACGACGTTCATCATCATTCATCAAACGAGATTTACGTTGCGGCCCAGCCATTACGCGATCAATCGCTTCATCTAATTCGAGATTGCCAATAACCGCCTTGTCATCACGTGCAGAGAGTAAGGCGGCTTCATTAAGAACATTTGCAAGATCTGCACCGGTAAAACCAGGCGTACGACGAGCGTAATCAACTAGCTTTACCTCATCACTGAAAGGTTTGCCCTTTGCATGGACCTGCAGAATCGCTTCGCGTCCCTTGAGATCTGGGCGATCAACCGCGATCTGACGATCAAAACGACCGGGGCGAAGTAATGCTGGATCCAAAACATCTGGACGGTTTGTAGCTGCGATCAAAATAACCTTTGAGTTCTCCTCAAAGCCATCCATCTCAACTAAAAGTTGGTTAAGTGTTTGTTCACGTTCATCATGTCCGCCACCCATACCTGCGCCACGTTGGCGACCGACAGCATCAATCTCATCGATAAACACAATTGCAGGCGCATTCTCTTTAGCTTGGTTAAAGAGATCGCGAACACGGGCTGCACCAACACCAACAAACATTTCAACGAAATCTGAACCAGAGATAGAGTAAAACGGAACTCCTGCTTCGCCTGCTACTGCACGCGCAAGAAGGGTCTTGCCTGTTCCTGGAGGACCAAAGAGTAAAACACCCTTTGGAATCTTTGCACCCAGAGGTGCGTACTTTTCAGGCTTGGCTAAGAAATCCTTAATCTCATCTAGTTCGGCAAGGGCTTCATCTGCACCGGCCACATCCTTAAAGGTTGTCTTAGGAACATCAGGATCTTGAAGTTTGGCTCGGGATTTTCCAAATTGGAAAACTCTATTCCCGCCTTGGGCTTGACTCATGACCCAGAAGAACAAGAAACCTATTAGCAGGAATGGAAGTATTGAGAAAAGGAATGAGACAAGAAGTGATTGTGATGGGACCTTTACATTCCAACCTCTAGAAGGTGGATTTCCAGTTAATGCATCAACAATTGTTGGCTCTTGCCGTGCAACGTAAAAGGCTTCCACCTTTGAAGAGCCCTTAATTGTGCTGCCAGGCTTGAGGATTAAGCGGAGTTTCTGATCTCTATCTACAAGCTCAGCTGATTCAACCTGCGCCCTTGAAATTGCATCCAAGGCTTGTGATGTTTCAATCTGCGTATAACGATTTCCTGCTGAAGAGATCTGTCCAAATACAGTTACTGCAAAAATCGCAGCAATGATCCAAAAGAGTGGTCCACGTATCAATCTTTGACTCTTTGTAGGAGTTTTCTTATTTCCTTGCTTACCCGAGAAACTCTTTTTTGCCGCTTTCTTTGGCTTCTGTGCTTGTGACATATGTAGGGACTCCAGGGATTATTCGTACATGTGCTTGGCTAGCACACCAATAAATGGAAGGTTGCGATACTTCTCGTCAAAATCGAGACCATAGCCAATTACAAAATCCTTAGGAATATCAAAGCCAACATACTTAACATCGACCTCAACCTTTGCAGCATCTGGTTTGCGAAGAATAGAGAGAATTTCTACGGAGCCAACTCCACGGGATTCAAGGTTTGCCTTAAGCCATGAGAGCGTCAAACCAGAGTCAACGATGTCCTCAATAATCAAAACATTTCTACCGGTGATGTCACGATCAAGATCTTTAAGAATTCGAACTACTCCACTGGACTTTGTTCCGGAACCATAGGAGGAGACAGCCATCCAATCCATATCGACATGGCGTTGTAATGCACGTGAAAAATCAGCTACAGCCATAACAGCGCCCTTAAGTACTCCAACGAGTAAAAGATCTTTGCCTTCGTAATCCTTATCAACCTGTGCTGCAAGCTCTTTGATACGTGTCTGCAACTGCTCTTCGGTCACGATTACTCGCTCGATATCGCCCTTGACTGCCTCTAAATCCACGGTTCTCCCTAAGGTCGGTGCTGTAAGAGCGAAAGTCTGCCCGAAATCCGCGCAACCTTCACACCGCCCGGCAAATTGAGCGCACCCTGGCCGCTCCAGGCGGTAATGAGCGCCTCAACCCCGCTCACATGCTCCATTGTGACCATCCCGGCAGGGGCGCCAGCTGCGTAGATCGCCGCTCTGATGAGTCGGGTTCTGATCGCTCGCGGCAGTTTTTCTAAGTGGGCACAATCCAGGTTCAAAAGATCTAAAGCACGCTCCTCAGCTTTAGCCCAATGATCTAAGGCATCGGCATCATCTCGCAAAAGATGTGCGCTTCGAGCAAGCGCCTCTGAAACTCCTGGACCGATGCTTGTCTCTAAAGCTGGCAAGGCGACGTTGCGAACACGAACTCGTGAAAAATCGGGGTTCTCATTGTGTGGATCGCTCCAATACTGCAACTTGACCTCTTCACAATACCTTTCACTTTGATCTCGGGTAATTTCAAGAAGTGGTCGCACATAAACTCCATTGTGGGGTGCCATTCCTGACAGTGATCGTGTTCCCGATCCACGAGCCAATCCAAGCAAAACTGTTTCAGCTTGATCATCTCGAGTGTGTCCAAGGAAAACTGCAACAGCGCTTTTTTCATCAGCTGCTTCTTGTAAGGCTAAGTAACGTGCTGCCCGAGCAGATGCCTCTAAACCATCTTTGAGATCTACATTAACTTTTTTGATGATGCAATCTAAACCAAAGTTTTTTAACTGGGCCACAACTTTTTCTGCTTGCGCCCCAGATTTTTCCTGCAACTGGTGATCAACTGTCACACCAATTACGGTAATAACAAACTCTTTTGATTCAACTGAAAGTGCATGAGCCAGAGCTAATGAATCAGCTCCACCAGAAACAGCAACTAGAACTGTGTCACCGGCTTCATATCTTTCAAGCCAGGTGCGTACGGCGTTTCGTACCGCTGGGACCGCTGTCGTCATGGTTAAAGAGTAGTGCCGTCTTAGCGGCAGAGTTCCTAATTAGCTACATCGCGACGAAGGAACAGGATTGATGCAACTAATGCACCTACTGCAACGTAGGCCCCACCTGTGGCCAGCGCTTGGGTATAGGGCACATCTGCACTGCCGCCTGTAGCAATAATCGTTAATTGTGAACCGGGTAGCCATGACTGAGTTGAGTTTCTAACCGCGACCAATAAGTTCTCAACAATTAACAACCACAAAACTCCAAAAGAGATCGCGCTGATCGGTGAGCGTAAAAGAAGGCCTAAGACCATTCCGATGATTCCAAAGCCCACCACTGAAATAGTGACATTTATAAAGGTCGTATAAATGAATTCGATACCCTCGCTGGAGAACCACAATTTAGTTGATACATCCACAGTTGGTGCAAGAACAACTGAGGTTCCAATGCTGATAATTGCCGAGAGAACGATCATGGCTAGAGCAAATAGCTTCATTGCGATCAACTTTCCAAACAAGATCCTCATCCGGCTTGGTTGACGTACCAATAGATTGCGCAGGGTTCCATATGTGTACTCCTGTGCGGTTTGTGCTGCGAACACACACAAGGCGATGATTCCTAAGAAGCCACCCACACTTGCAAAGCCTTGTACACCACCATTTGCAAGAGCCAATACCTCGCGGCTAATTACCTGGCCGCGATCTGCGTTTCCTTGAGGTGAGTCAATTAGTAAGTACAAAAGTGCGGAAAAAAGTCCGCTAAAAAATACAACCGCGCCCATAGTTCCAAGAAACAGGGTTGGGCGACGTAATTTACGAAGTTCGGCTCTGATGACATTAAACATTACTTGTCCCCCGTCATTTCAAAAAATGTTTCTTCAAGATTTGGAAGCTGCGGTGCAAGTTGAGCCAAGGTAATACCTGCCTCGAAGGCCGCCTTGTTAAGGACCGGCGCCCAATCCATTGGTGCCAAGATATGAACAGAGTCATTGCGAATCACGGCGTGATGACCAGATTTTTCTGCAATCTCTGCAATATGTGAAAGATCGGCGTGATTTAATGATTTGGCAATAATTGTTGGCTGCTGCTTGGTCATCAGTTCGCCGATTGGACCAGCAAAGACAATCTCGCCCTTGCGCAGCATCACGATGTGATCACTGATAATTTCAAGTTCGGACAGTAAATGTGAAGAAACAAACACTGTGGTTCCACCATTTGCAAGGTCGCGCAGCAATGCACGAACCTCTTGAATACCTTCGGGATCTAAACCATTTGTAGGTTCATCCAACATCAGCAATTTTGGTTCAGGCAACAATGCTGCAGCGATACCTAAGCGTTGCTTCATGCCCAATGAATAAGTCTTGTATTTAGATTTACCACGATCACCAAGACCAACTTTTTCTAGAAGAGTCTGAACTCTTTCCGCTGGAAATCCTCCAAGACGTGCAAGGACCATTAAGTTTTCATGACCAGATAAAGCGGGATAGAAAGCTGGACCTTCAATCATCGCACCAACACGACTTAAGTACTTTTCTGGATGTTCTATCGGCTCACCGAGAATGTGACCCTGACCTGTTGTTGGGGTGATCAGACCCAAAAGCATTCTCATCGTTGTTGTCTTGCCTGAACCATTTGGGCCGACAAAGCCACACACAGTTCCGAGAGGAACTTCAAAGTTGATATGTGAGACCGCCAAGCGATCATCGTACTTTTTAGACAGATCCGAGACTGAAATTGCAGTGTTTGCCATGCCCCTTACTCTGCCACAATTCCTCCATGGAGAAAAAACCGTGGGGGTATCAACCCCGCCCGGAAACACTGGGACCTGACTGGGAGCTGCATCCGCAAACACATTCAGTTCGTGCTGGTCTTGCTCGCACCGGATTTGGTGAAACCTCCGAAGCGCTATTTCTTAACAGTGGTTTTACATACTCTTCAGCTCAAGAAGCCTTTGATTCATTTGCAGAAGAGACAGATCATTACCTGTACAGCCGTTTCCACAATCCAACGATTGCGATGTTTGAAAAGCGTTTAGCTGCAATAGAGGGCGCTGAAATGTGCGTTGCCACCGGCTCTGGAATGTCTGCCATGTTTGCATCCCTTGCATGCTTAGTAGAACAAGGTGATCACGTTGTTGCTTCAGCTGCGATGTTCTCCTCCTGTCATGTTGTTATTACAGAGTTTCTTCCTAAATGGGGAGTAAGTTTTGAGTTGGTAAAGGGAAATGACCCAGCTGTTTGGGCAAAGGCTTTAAGTAAGCCGACCAAGGCTGTCTTTATTGAGACACCAAGTAATCCATTACTTGAAATCGTTGATATCGCCATGGTGAGCGAACTTGCTCATAAGGTTGGTGCAACTGTAATTGTGGACAATGTTATGGCATCCCCAGTTTTACAAAAGCCTTTAACCTTGGGTGCAGATGTTGTTATGTACTCAGCGACAAAACATATTGATGGACAGGGCCGAGTCTTAGCTGGTGCCTTGTTGGGATCTGCTTCATATATCCAAGACAAGCTCTTGCCATTTGTTCGTCACACTGGTCCCGCACTCAGTGCTTTCAACGCGTGGGTGCTTGTAAAATCTTTAGAAACAATGCACATGCGTGTAGAAAGCATGGTTTCAAATGCACAAGCGATTGCAGAGTTCTTAGAGAAGCAACCTGCAATCAAATCTGTGAGGTATCCAGGTTTGAAATCACACCCCAACCATGAGTTAGCGATGAAGCAAATGAACAAGGGTGGCGGATCCACCATAGGCATTGAATTCAAAGGCTCACAGGATGAGGTCTTTGCCTTTATGAACAAGCTTCGCGTAATTGATATCTCAAACAATTTAGGTGATAGCAAGTCATTAATTACCCACCCATCATCAACTACACATCGACGTTTAGCACCGGAGGTTCAGGCAGATATGGGAATTACGCCATCGGTACTGCGTTTGTCAGTTGGATTAGAGCACTCAAGCGATTTAATTAAGGATTTACAGCAAGCTCTAGCTAAGTAGTTGTGCGGCAACCAACAGAATAGATAGCAAACTTAAGTAAGTTATTGACCACTGGAAAATCTTTCCGGCTACCTTTGCATACTCTGCAGAGCTCTCCTTAAGCCCAACAAGTTGAACTGCAAATACAAGACCCAGCACGACGGTTATGGCAAGCGACCAGGTTGGTAAGGCTGCTGCGAGAATTAACCAAATCGATGATGCAATCATCAAAATTGTGTAAAACCACATCTCTTTAAGAACACGTGCCTTTGTAGCCACAACTGGAAGCATCGGTGTTCCGGCTGCTGCGTAATCATCCTTGTACTTAATGGCTAGCGCCCAAAAATGTGGTGGTGTCCAAAAGAAAATTACTAAGAAAAAGGCCCATGCAGTTAATGACAATGAATTTGTAACCGCCGCCCATCCAATCAGAACAGGCATACAACCTGCAGCCCCACCCCAAACTATGTTTTGAGCTGTCCGTTGCTTAAGCGCCATGGTGTACACAACCACATAAAAAACTATTGCAATCAAGGCCAAAAGTGTTGCTAGCGCTGTTGTAAAGATCCAAAACAAAACAAGTGAAAGTAATCCAATAAGTGTTGCAAAAATACTTGCATTTTTCTTTGATATTTGCCCTGTAACAACTGGACGCTTAGCTGTTCGCGCCATTAATTTATCTAGATCACTTTCAATCACCATATTAAAAGCGTTTGCACTTCCGGCAGCTAAAGTGCCGGCAAAAATTGTTGCTATAACTAAGCTTAAATCTGGTAATCCTTCAGCGGCTAAAACCATCGCAGGTAGTGTTGAAACGAGTAAGAGCTCTACTACTCTTAACTTCATTAGATCGAGGTATCCCCGCGTAGCACTGCTCACCCGCCAAGATTACTAAGCCTTTGGATCTACGCCTCCCAGACCTCTCATAGGGATATTAGTTACCTTGATCTCAACAATGAGATAGGCCAAAAATTACGGGGCTGGAGAAATCTCTGCTGGAATATTTGGAGCAGCAATTCTCCCTAGAACTCGATCAATCGCAGCCCGTGCCCGGTTAAGGGCGGTATTTCCACGTGGAATGTCATCAGCCAGGGTCACAAAGACATACTCACGATCTGTGGATTGAACATATCCGGCTAAAGTTGCAGTTCCATTTAGTGTTCCAGTCTTTGCTCTGACCAGCCCAATAGCCGATGGAGCTGTTGTGAGAAAGCGGCTCCGCAGTGTTCCTGAAACTCCCCCAACAGGCAGACCTGAGTAAATAACTGAGTACTTTTCATCAAGACGAATCTTGTAGAGAAATTCAGCCATGAGTTTAGCTGTGACCCTATTTTTACGAGATAACCCACTTGCATCGGCAACAACTAATTTAGTTGCATCAATCTGCATCCCTGCTAGGACATCACGGAAAACCTTGTCAACACCTTTACTGCTCATGCCATAACCCGCAGCTTTTGCTGATGATCGAGCCAATCGTTCTGCAATCACGTTATCACTCCACAATAAAATCCAGTCAATGAGGGCTGCAACAGTCGGAGAGTTTTCTGAAACCACTTGTTCCCCCAAAGCCATGAGGGTTTCATCATCAGATACCGATTTAAAGCTTGGCTTAAATCCGCGCTTGGACCAGAACGCCTTTAGG
>Ga0129324_10001014_pt1 | contig 18937 bp, 6 predicted proteins | sample CPBDNA_7_FD_96879 | JGI IMG/M metagenome (GOLD analysis project Ga0129324, IMG submission 96879) | Freshwater to marine salinity gradient microbial communities from Chesapeake Bay, USA - CPBay_Spr_15_0.2_DNA | ecosystem: Environmental > Aquatic > Marine > Coastal | place: USA: Chesapeake Bay... | reverse complement strand
TAATTGACTAGTAGCACTTATATTAACAGCTTCTACACCTCCTGTGATTAGAGATAGTTGGTCTGCTCCTGCCCAACCTATACCTGTGTCTGTATCAACAAAGGCTGGAACAAAAACAGGGTTTGTAGCTGTAGGAGTTTCTATCAATACTGCTGGACGAGTCGTTGATGTACCAAAAAGCATTCGGCTAGATGATATATTATAATAACTAACTCCACTTAAAGCAATTGTTAGACTTCCATAATTTTCAAAAATTCCTGTATTGTCTGTAAAAAATGTTAACCCATCTGCTATTGTTCCAGGAGAGGCAGATGCACCTTTTATTTGTAATTTAGAAGCTGGATTAGTAGTTCCTATTCCTACGTTGCCACCGTTAGTTAAGGTTACTCTGACTGTTGCATCAGTCATCAACTTAATACTACTTGTTGTGTTGAGTAAAAATCCTCCTCCTGATACAACACCTCCAGTACCATCCATCCACAGATCCCCTGTGTGGGCATTACTTATTAAGGATACTCTTGGAGCGTGAACTGTATTTTCTACTGTTAGAAGTCCTTGTCCTGCAGCAGTTCCTATTATCTTCTGATTTTCTGTAAATACATTAGCTACATTAGTGTAGGCTATGTTGGTTAAGACTGGTAATCCTGCAATTGCATTATCTACATATAGTTTATTTGTTAAGTGAGTATCTAATGTAGGTATGGTTGCAGCTACTACATTTCCTGTTAAAGTACCTCCAGTTAATGGTAGGTGTCCGACTTGACTATAGGTGTACCCAGTGTCCCAGTTTGTAATATCGGTAGTTGTGAATCCTAGGTCTTGTGTATTCCCTCCAGTTATTCCTAGTATACCTGTTGCCGGTGCAAAACTTAAATCTAATACTACTGTACCAGCTGATCCGTTCACAGTCTGTACTGAATCTGTTGGTGTCAATAGCTCTTGCCAATCTCCTAAAACGGTATAATCAGTTCCTTGAAGGATGAATGATTTATTTACATCTGTTCTTACAGCTACATCCCCTGTCTCAGCCCCTGTTAAACCTAACATAGCTGCTTGAGATGCGACTACAAAGGTCTCTGTGATTGCTAATGCTGGTAAGTATGTATTAGGTATCTTAGAAGAACTATTTAATGGTACATACCCGTCTGCGACACCTTTATTTGCTACTGCTTCCAGAGTAGCGTCAGTGATAAGCGCATTTAGTTTGGCCAGTGTATTAATCTCCGTAGAAATCAATCCATCCTTAGCTATAAGCTTTCCTCCAACTACTTCTAAAACTAAATTTGCCATTATTTATTTACTTTTTTATACTAATTATTAAGGGTTTGCCGGATCTGGATCAAATTCTAATGCAACCATAAGCCCTTCGGCAGGTGTGCCATTTTTAGTGTCCACATCACAGAAAAGAGCATCCCCTGAAAATACTTGATCTGCGTCTAATGCAGTGACTATAGTGGCTGTTGTATCTGTATACACACCACTAGCCAACGTCATAGGAGAAACTAGCATATCCCTTATAGTACCTCCTTCATCATGTACTTGCCTTATTTGTACACTAGTGGTTCCAGCTACACCAGGAGTTGTAACAGTAATTACCACATTTCGTAAACGCCACCCATTCATATGTACGGGTATATTAACACCAAGCCTACCATCTCCTACTAACACAGGAGTTGAAAGGTCATTATCTGCCATGTTAAGTACCCTTCTTCTGTTTGCTTGGTTTTCAAGATATTCTTTTGTAATCAATACCTTGCCCGTAGCTTCAGCATCAATGCTTGCTATAGTTTGAGAAGGTGAAAGTACACCTCCTGTGTGAGACATTTCAAGGTCAACAGCTCCACTGCCTACTTCGCCTCCAGTGGTCAACGAAGGGTCTGTAACCTCATCAACGCTTCTAATTATTGCGAATTTACTTGCTTTATAGGCATTGGTTATCAGATATCTTCTCGCTATACTAGTAATCCGCGAATTAGCTCCTAATAGAATAGAGCCATAGCCCCCTTCACTCCCTAATAAATCATGTCCTTGCACTCTTAAAGTAGGCCCTGGCTGATTAGCCCCAATTCCGTTATCAAGAGTTCCAATTGTTACCTGCCCCGTAAGAGCATCATATGTAAAAGGAGCAGCCCCTATCAACTTCTGACTACCATTAAAAAACCCAACTTGGTTTACAAGCGGTGTTCCAGCTATATCTTTTAAAGATGAAAGATCCGCTGCACCGCTAAAGGCATTACCTACACCTGTAAAGTTTAAATTAGTGCCAGATAATGAAGCTGCGCTCACATAATCAATATCATTAGTATCAGTGCCTGAGTCATCTAAAGCTGAAAGGTCTACGGTTAAATCACTTAACCCTGATCTAGTAGCTGTTAAAATATTAGCTACACTTAAACTAAGCCCTGTTATGTAGTTGTTAGTGTCTGTATTTGGAGCATCATTTGTTATAGTGACTTTACCTCCTGCAGCATATCCTAGAGAAATACCTGTTCCTTCAATTAAATCTAGGGTTCCTCCTGATACAACTGTTGTTCTTTGTACGCTATTAGTTTTTAGGTTCCATGAACCGTAGTCTATAGACGATAAAAGAATTAAACTACCGTCGTCTAAGAAAATCTTGGAGCCTGTCCCTGTGGCGGTTTTAACTCCTGTTATCTGTATGGTATCCGCGGCTACAATAGCTCCTGTAGTAGCGTTTATTGTAACTACATCTTCATACAGTATATTTCTAAATTTAAAATCCCCGGCTTCGTAAAGTTTAAATAATAAGTCGTTAGAACCATCTAGATAGATAGCAACACCGTTTTGAGCTGCTGATCCAGAGGCATTATTTGTTAATCTAAGGGCTGCTCTGGTAGAACCTCCTATATGTAGATAATTATCAGTCCCATACTCAAAAGTAGGTGTAGTTAAACCTAGTCCTAGAATACCATATTTTATGTAACTAGGGTCATTTTCTGAAAGTAAAACAGAAACAGCTGTTCCAATAAAATCCCTCATAGACAATTGCGCACCAGAATTAGTTCCTAAGTGATCTATAAGAACTCGCCCTGCAGTAGGAAGAACAGGAGAAATAGGATTAATTTCTATTGGGCTTACTGCTGTTAATGCTCCAATCGTAATATCATTAGCTGTTACATTTCCAATTGTGGTTACATCATCTAGGCTTTGTTCATACACACTTAAATCTACCGGACCGTCAAAGGCATTTCCAGTTCCTACAAAAGTTAAATTGTTAGAGATTAGTGATACTCCTGAAACATAGTCAATATCATTCCCATCATATCCTTGTGCTGTAAGGTATTCCTTAGTTATTAATACTCTTTTAGGGAAATCTATTATTTCTTGAGCTGTCATAGCCCCGTTATGAAATACAGGGGTATCTATCTGAGCAATAGTTAAATCAGGGGCTACTACTAAACCGTTTCTTAATACAACAAATCCATTTTTTCTTAAGGTAGTAGTTGTGGTAAAATAATCATTAGCTGGTCCACTTGTTCTATTTCCAATACCCACAATAAAAGCTGGGGACTGAAGATAATTTGCTTCCTCCCAATGTGGATCAGCTATATCATTGGTAAGATCTACATTAGCAGCACCTACTACTGTAGAAAAGGCTGCTCCGCTAAGTAGTCCAGAACCAAATAGATAAGAAGATCTACCTGCATATAAATCATTACCATGCCCAAAAGCGCCTCCATTATAGACTACTGGACCATGTCCACCTGCGGCGGCAGTTCCTATAGAACCTGAAGTTCCAATAGTATTCTGAGTACCAGAAACTATCGCTCCATAAGTCCACTCCCAAGCTCTGTTAAGATTTCCAAAAGTAGCTATGTAATAACCAAAAGTTCCAGGAATTGCCTGGTTATCAAGACCAACAGAAAAACTAGATGGGGATGTAGTAACATTATCCTCTCCAAAAGAAAAAGTATGCGCTCCTGAAACTACTTCGTTAGTACCAAAAGCAAATGACTTAGCACCAGAGGCTGTAGTACCAATACCACCTCCAGCAAAACTATTAAGACCACTAGCAGTGGTACCTTCCCCAACTGCAAATGATTCATCACCAGAAGCAATAGTATCTTTACCTAATGCAGTTGATTGGTCTCCAGATGCTAATGTATCATTTCCAAAAGCTGTTGAACCAGCTCCTGTAGCTGTTGAATCTGTTCCAAAGGCAAAAGAGTAAGCATTACTCGCTGTAGTTCTATTACCTCCAGCAAAAGTATATCCTCCTGAAGCTGTAACCTTATATCCCGAAGCAAAAGAACTCTGTCCTGTAGCCCCATAAACAGAGCTTACACCGTCATTACCACTTCCATCAATAGCATCAAGACCTATGTTACCATAATAAGTAGGGTCTCTTCCAATAAGTCTCCAACCTATACCATTACCTTCATTTATAGCCTCATAACCTGAGTTTTTATATTTACTAAAATCTACTGTGCTATTAAACGCATTACCTACTCCAGTAAAAGTTAAGTCATCGACTATTAATGCAACATTAGAAACATAATCAATTGTAGCGGCTAGAGTTGTTAAAGTTCCATCATCTAAAAATATCTTGGAGCCTGTCCCTGTGGCGGTTTTAACTCCTGTTATTTGTATTGTACTTACTGACACAATATCTCCAGAGGTAGCATCTACTGTAAGAACATCTTCTGACAGTACATTTCTAAATTTGAAAAGCCCTGGCTCATAAAGTTTAAAAAATAGATCATCTATACCGGTTGTGGTGGCCAGAGAGATGGCCGCACCGTCTTGAGCTGCTGAGCCTGTATTATTATTTGACAATCTAAGCGCTGCTCTAGAGGAGCCTCCTATATGTAGATATGCCCCATTATGTTCAAAAGTAGGTGCCGTTAAACCTAGTCCTAGAGTTCCTTGTTCGATATAACTAGGATCATTTTCTGAAAGTAGTACTGTAACACCTATACCTAAAATATCCCTCATAGACAATTGCGCACCAGAATTAGTTCCTAAGTGATCTATAAGAACTCGCCCTGCAGTAGCAGCAGCAGGAGTGGGAGAATCAATTATGATAGGACTTATAGCTGTTAAAGTTCCAATTGTAATATTATTAGTTGTGACGGGGTTTAAATCAGTTACACTATCTAAAGTAGCTTTTGACGTTACTACATATGGGGTTCCAGGATTACCGTCACCAGTAACCTCTATAAAAGGTCCTTGCGTTACTAAAGTAGTCCCATCTGCTCCTGGATCTCCCTGTATTCCTTGTATACCTTGTATTCCCTGAATACCTGGGTCTCCTTGTATTCCCTGAGGACCTGTTGCACCGTCAAGACCATCAGCTCCAGGATCTCCTTGAACACCTTGGGGTCCAGTAGCTCCGTCTAAACCATCTGCTCCTGGATCTCCGTCTAATCCGTCAGCTCCCGCTGCTCCAGGAACTCCTTGAATCCCCTGAGGACCAGTAGCACCATCCAGTCCGTCTGCGCCTGCCGCCCCTGGGTCTCCATCTAAACCATCTGCGCCTGGCGCCCCTGCTGCACCGTCTAATCCGTCAGCTCCTGGCACACCTTGAATACCCTGAGCTCCTGCTGCTCCTGGGTCTCCTTGGACTCCTTGAATACCCTGTATACCTTGAATTCCTGCCGCTCCATCTGAGCCATCAAGCCCGTCAGCTCCTGCGTCCCCTGTGATACCCTGTATTCCTTGGGGTCCTATTGGTCCTTGGATTCCTTGAGGGCCTGTCGCTCCATCTAAACCATCCGCACCTGGGGCTCCTGCGATTCCTTGAGGACCTGTGGATCCTGTTGCACCAGCATCTCCGGTTAGACCTTGAATACCTTGCGAGCCTGTAGCGCCTATATCTCCTTGGATTCCTTGAGGTCCTTGAACTCCTTGGATTCCTTGTGCTCCTGTAAGCCCTATAGGACCTCTAATAAATCCTACTGTAAGCCAATTAACAGAGTCATATACAATCCCATGTCCTGCCAACACCGCGGTTGCAGCATCATCAACACCGTTATTAGTACTAACCCAGATGTCCCCTATATCACCTGTTTTTATTAAAATATTTTCAACTGTATCGGATCCTACAATAATAGTGCTCTCTCCTTGAATTCCTTGAGCTCCGGCCGCTCCTGTTGCTCCTGCTGCTCCAGTGTCTCCTTGAATTCCTTGAGGCCCTGTATTTCCAGCCACACCTTGAATTCCCTGTGTACCTTGAGCACCTTGAATTCCTTGAGCCCCTGTTATACCTATAGGACCTCTGATGAACCCTACTGTAAGCCAATCTACTGTATCGTAAACAAGTCCATGCCCTGCTAATACTGCGGTTGCAGCATCATCAACACCATCGTTGGTACTGATCCATATATCTCCAACAATCCCTGTCTTTATTAAAATATTTTCAACGGTGTCAGAACCTACAATGATAGTGCTGTCACCTTGAGGCCCGCTAGCCCCAGCAGCTCCTACCGCTCCATCAGTCCCAGCATCTCCTTGAATACCTTGAGGCCCAGTAGGTCCTGTTGCTCCCTGTATTCCTTGAATTCCTTGTGGTCCTGTGTCCCCAGTAATTCCCTGAATTCCCTGTGCTCCGTCAAGACCATCGGCTCCAGCTGCTCCTGTTATTCCTTGGATTCCTTGTGATCCATCAGCTCCCGTTATTCCTTGGATACCTTGAGCTCCATTTGAACCGTCCAAACCATCTGCTCCTGTTGGTCCCTGAATTCCTTGTGGTCCTGTAGCGCCGTCTAATCCATCGGCTCCTGCGATTCCTTGAGCCCCCGCAGGGCCTGTTGCTCCAATAGTACCTTGCGGTCCAGTAGCTCCAGTAGGCCCTTGAACACCTTGAATACCCTGCGGTCCTGTTGCTCCATCAGCCCCATCTAACCCATCAGAACCTTGTGAACCTTTTAATAAAACTATTCCTATAGTAGAACCGCTTCCCACAGTTGCATCCCCTGTAAGTGTACTAATTCTTTTAGATAATACCTCTACATGGTCTACCGCGGTTAGTTTTATAACCATAGAGAAATTTATGGCTGTATCAAACGTAGTGGTTGAACGGAGATATCCTCCTCTAAACCTTTGAGGTTCTGCTGTACCTCCACTAACTCTAATAGTTACTTCTCCACCAAATCTATAATCTGCAGTTGTTCCTTCATAGTTAATAATACCAGATATTAAATATGTACCAGTCTCATCAACTTCAATTCTACTATTATTTGTAACTGTCGAGTGTGTAAATCCTATATCCTTCTCATCTTCGGTGTCCCACTGTATAGCGACATCGGTAGCTGCATTAGCTGATTGTCCTGCTTCCGATCGTAGTTGTATAACAGATAAATCTACAGCAGCGCCAGGAGCCCCGTCATCTCCTTTGGTCCCTTTCAAAAGAACCATGCTTAAATTAGTTTCTACGGTTGAAGTAGCTACAACACTTGCAGCACTGGTTCTTTCTGATAAAATTTCTATGTAATCACCTGCAACAAGCTTTAACACCAAGCTATAGCTAGCGGGAGAGAATATAGGTCCTCCAACACTGCTAAACATTAGAAAACCTCCTTTAAAGATAGGAGCTAATACTGTGGTTCCATTTACTCTAATAGTAACATCTGCGTCATAAGGATAATCTTCGGCTTCTGTACCAGTATAACAAACATCTCCAGATAGATGATAACTACCAGTCTCGACACATATTATACGAGAATTATTAGTAGCAATATCATGTACAAAGCTAGTATCTTTTTCGTCTGAATTATCCCATTGAATAGGGGTAACTGCAGTTGGTTCCATATCCTGTAAAGCAGAAGAACGAAGTCGTATAATTGCTAAATCATCTAATCCACCGGAATCCCCTTGTGTTCCTTGAGGACCTTGTATACCTTGAATTCCTTGGGGTCCTATATTACCTTGAATACCTTGTATACCTTGAGCGCCATCTACACCATCAGCTCCAGCATCTCCTTGAATACCCTGAGCGCCGTCTAATCCATCGGCTCCTGCGATTCCTTGAGGGCCATCAGCTCCAGTATTTCCTGTAATTCCCTGAATCCCTTGTGGTCCTGTTGCCCCATCCAAACCATCTGCCCCAGCCGCTCCTGTTAATCCTTGAACACCTTGTGCCCCATCAGCTCCAGCTGCACCAGTATCACCTTGGATTCCTTGAGGACCCGTAGGACCTGTATCTCCTTTAACCCCTTGATCTCCTTGTATACCTTGAAGACCCGTATCTCCAGTAATACCTTGGATTCCTTGAGGACCCGTATCTCCGTCTAACCCGTCTGCACCCGCTGCACCAGTAATACCCTGGATCCCCTGAGGACCTGTAGGACCTGTAGCGCCTGTATCGCCTGTATCTCCTTGAATCCCTTGGATACCTTGTGGTCCTGTTGCACCGTCTAATCCATCAGCTCCTGCCGCTCCTGTGATACCCTGTATTCCTTGAATACCCGTATCTCCAGTAATACCAGTATCACCTGTTATACCTTGGATTCCTTGCGGGCCTGTAGGACCCGTAGGTCCAGTATCACCAACATCTCCTTGAATCCCTTGGATACCTTGAGCTCCATCATCGCCATCTAATCCAGCAGCACCTGTAGCCCCTACTGCTCCTTGAATTCCTTGAATCCCCTGAGGACCAGTAGCTCCCGTATCGCCTTGAATTCCTTGAGGCCCTGTTGCTCCTTGAATACCCGCGTTACCTTGAATACCTTGTGGCCCCGTTAGATCACCTCCATCAAGCGACCACGCCCCTAACGCTTTTACGTATGTCAGGCCAGTAACTGTATCTACAAATGTGTCTCCATTAATACCCTGAGTAGTAGGTGGAATAATACCTGAAAGAACACTAAAACCTTGAACTCCTTGATCACCGTCTATTCCTTGAATACCCTGAGGCCCTGTTGCACCTTGAATCCCTTGAGATCCTGTTATACCTACTTCTCCTTGAATTCCTTGAGCCCCTGTGTCTCCTTGAATTCCTTGAGGCCCTGTAGCGCCTTGGACTCCTTGAATACCTGCATTTCCTTGAGGACCTACATCTCCCTGGATTCCTTGAGGACCAGTATCACCTTGAATTCCTTGAGGGCCAACGTCTCCCTGAGGCCCTTGAGGACCCATAGGGCCTTGAGCGCCCTCTTTTGCTTTACCTATATAGGCTTTTACTACCTCTTGTCTATCAACAACACGTACACGGACTATTTCCTGTTCTTCTACGACATTTACTCTCGATATTTCACTAGCCATATTACATCTTTATTAATAGACAATGCTTACTACAGTCTTTATTAAACTTCTGGAATTACTGCTTTTGTTACAGAAGGGTCTACTTGCATAGTACCCCCTACCCAAGTTTTTTTATTACCTCCTGTAAACTCAAATTCTAGATCGTAATAATATCGGCCAACACGCCAGTCCAGAGATTCTACTTCATCCCATGTAATAACACCACCAACTTGATCTTTCCAAGATAACCCAGCCCCTAGTGTGTAATCCCCAGTAAGTTTTCCATTACTTCCTCCGTATCTAAACTGCACATGCGCGCCAACGACATCTGAAAGATCCTTAGGAGCTCCGTCCTCTTCGTAAAATTCCCAATCAGCCGTACTAGAGGTATCTCCAGAAATTCTCGGCCATAAGTTCCATACATCCATATTATTTGTATTTAAAATTATGTTTTTACACGACTAGTTCTACAACTTCTAAGCTACCTACTATTTGAGGGACCGTATAGATATATGCAGTATCTCCAGTACCTAGAACTACAACATTAAATAATCCAGCGTCAATAGCTCCACCACCGTTAGTGAAAGAGAGTGCTCCCCATGAGGTAAGTACTCTAATTATTAAATATACAGGAGTTCCGTCAGTAAGTCCTCCAGCAAGTGCTACTGGTATAGGTCCTGCAACTTGTGGGAAAGGGCTCATAAATAAAGCTGGATCCACATTAGCGTTATAATCTACAATGTCCTGAGCAGTGCCTAAACTACCTAGTTGAATCTTTCCTTGACCAGTACTTATAAACATGTCTGCAGCGCTTATATAGGCTGTATTACCAAGTTCTATTTGAACAGCTAATGTATTGACTACAACATTAACAACTGCGTAAGTTTGATATTCTACATCTACAGCACTTTCCTTAACTTTCACATAATATACCCTAGTATAGTCTTCCTCCGTAGCTACTGTGATAGCGTCCGCAGTAGAGTCTACAATACTAGTGGCCGCAGAAGTACCGCTTGCAATAATATTTTCAGGTTGGTCAGTTAGATTTAAAGGATCTCCTTCCTGCACCACTTTCCAATCCAAAGTAAGTGCCCCGGCATTTGTTATAGTAGTATCTAAGGTTATGCTAGGAGAACCTGCAGCGCTGATAAGAACTGTGCTAGGCGTAATTACTGCGGCTATATAAGAAACTGAAACATCTACTGTAAGAGGAGATGTGTCTAAGGTAACAAATTCACCACCTGCTTCCTTGACTTGCAATAAGTAACTATATGCGCTTTCTTCTCCAGGTGAAGGTGTGAGGGTATCAGCAAATACACTGTTTAGACTCACTGCCCCTGAACCTGAGACCACTACTGCATAAGACAAGCCTTGTACGCGTAATATTTTCCAGTCGTAAGTGACTAGGTTGTCGTTAACTATCTCGTATACTAAAGAAACAGCGCTTTCAACAGCCCCTGTTAAAATACTTGGAACAGCGTGGATAGTCCCTCTCAGAGGAGCTTTTGTTCCTGCAACTACTGCTACAGTGATAGACGTGATGTCTTCCAGCATATAGGCAGCATCCACCGAGCTTTTACTCTCTAATAAATATTCAGTAGTGTAACTGTCCCCTAGCTCAGTACTAAAGGTTATAGGAAGTTCTGCCACTACTGCTGTTAAAGATGTAGTGCCTGAGGCTAATACCACTATGGCAGGTGTTCTACCAACTCCCTGAGATCTGATTCTCCACTCAAAAGTATCTCCGGAAAGATTGGCTAAGCTGTAATCAATTTTTATAACTGTAGTTCCAGCAGAATCTACTAAAGGTACTGCAGCTTCTACTGTCCCAGTGATATCGATATCGCCTATAGCTACCGTAGCAGAAGAAGATATGTAATCAGAATATACCGTTTCTCCAGGCAGTTTAATAGCCAAAGTATAGGTTCTCTCAAAGGCGTCATCGGAAAGCACATCTATAGAATCTACAATAAAACTAGCTACGCTGGATTGAACCCTGCCAGACGCTACAATAGACGTGTCTAAAGAAAACCTTCCCGCAGGAACGGAGATAGCAGTAACTTTATAGTCAAATATAACTCCCGTGAATTGAGCCGCATAATTTGTTTGTATTGTAACTGGACCAGTACTTGCTATTAAAGCTGGAAGAGTTGTTATACTTGTAACACCTTCTGATTCTACCTCGATAACTAAAGAATCACTTGCTAATACTCTAGGGGTTCCACCATCAATAGCCACTTCTATAGCATAAACATAAGTAGTACTTTGACCTTCAGTAGCTGTAAAAGTGTTTGTAGCAGTAGCACTAACCGCTCCAGAGGTAGTTCCTGTAGCCACAACAAGTGGATAAGTAGTTGCACCTAGTTCTGCTCTTGTTAGACTCCATACTATAGAAATCGCTCCATCATTTACTATAATGTATTCTATATCTATATCAGTAGCCACATTTGCTGTCCTTATAGCAGCTGGAACAACCGAAACAGATCCTGAAGGAGCGTCTATTCCCGTATCCACCTCAGCTACGTTCTCAGCTAAAAATACACCTATGGAATCAGAGGCTTCTAATTTATAAAGTTTATAATGTATATCATAATCTGCGTAAGGAGCAACAACCCATGCATCTGCATAACTACTAGAAACTGACTGATCAGATGTTCCTTGAGCAAGTAATACAGGTGTTGTAATTACTCCTGAAGGATAATGAATCTCTTGATATAAAAACCAAGAGTAGTCCACTAACGCTGGATTATCTACTATATAGTCCACATCTATGGTGATAGCGCCCTCCTCTGTGAAGAGCTGAGGAGTGATAAAGATATCTCCTGTGATAGGAGGAGATGCCGCTGTATATAAATAATCTGCTTGTGCAAAAACAGTTCCTGAACCAGTCCCATTCGCCATTGTATAAGTAACTCCTAATGTAAAAACTAATCCTCCTCCGGGATTGGCTAAGAACTCAGCCTCTGTTACAATATATTGTAGTAATATAGAATCCCCTGCGGTATCTTGAGTGACCCCATCTGTGGTTATTAAACCAGAGCCGTTGAACAAAGAAAGAGCACGTCCTGCTTTGGATATAGTCCATCTAATAGGTAACTGAGCCCCATTTTGATTAATAACAAAATTTAATAGTATAGGCTCGTCTTCTCCCGAGGCTGGAGTGGTGTAAAAAGATATAATTTCTGGAGGAACACTTGTAATATTAACAACAGCTCCAAGATTGTAATGATAAGCAACTTGCATAGGCATGTTACCCGCGTCCGTAGCGCTTCCAGCCTCTGCAGGAATAGAAATAACTTTCACAGTATTTGGTCTTATCACCTCGTAATGAATATCTTTTATAAGAGTAGTACCATTTAACGTGACGTACACAACTTCGTGGATCTTCATCTTAGTTGGAAAGATCAGTGGAAGATTTTCTACTGATATATTAAGATACTCCATAGTGAAGTTCACATTATTTTGTCTAACGATCAATTCACTCGTCATTATATCGTGAATATTCTTAACTTCTAAACCTGCCATAATATTTTCTTTTAGTTGTAACTGATCCCTAGTGTTGAAACTATCCCTTGAATCATTGTCTTATTATTACCTGTATAAATAAATTTTATCCTTATGTGTTTGTCTCGGATGCGCTTATTGTTTGCATCTGCTCTAGTAAAACCTACTTTTCCAACTTCTATAAATAGATTACTGTTTTTATAATACGCATTTTCATCTAAAATCCCAAGACGGAGATAATTTCTTCCACTATTATTTCTAGTTGTTATCGTTTGCTGGGTAATAGTAGTCTTAGCGTGCTCCCCCCAAATATTTATAGCAGCGTCATTAACATCCCCAGAAGTTTCGTAAATAACCTGTATAGGTACACTCTTATTACATATCAATCTAAGGTTCTCCAATATCTTTTCAACCGTAGAATAATCGTTTACAGTAATTTCAAAAGAGTGGTTATAATCCTGTCCTCTAAATTTACATCTCATATGTTCTCTCTCCATTCCCGGTATTCTAGGATTAAATAAGGCATCTTCTTTCCATATCTGCCCTAAAAGATACTCTCCCTCAGCTAATCCTGTAGTATACATATCAGAGTTGATGTACATAGCAAATTTATTTCCGTCAGAGCGCTCTGACACCCATTTCTGTGTTAACAGATTATAGCTCAAAGTACCGACCAGATAGTGTTTTCTATCTCCTTCAGGGTCAGCTCTTTCCGCTACATAAGAAATATAAAAAGTTTTCTTAACGTTATCAAAAGTAGTGTATACTCTAGGCTCATATAACTCCCTACTTCCTGTAGTAAAAGATCCTGTCTCTATATCTTCCTTATAAGCTTTTATAATAGTTAGCACAGCAAAATCACTTATAGGAACTACATCTTTACCGTTAAACAACCATACAGTGTTTTTAAGGTAATCCACCCCAAGAACAGCTGATTCTACAGAACAAATAGACTCTGCATGCCGAGAACCGAGTTTAGAAGAAAATGTTATGGCCTTAGTACTTAATGCTTCGGCAGTATTTACAAACACATCACTACCTTCAGCTACAAGTGTTTTTTCATCTACCCCTATACCAAGTATTCCATCATAATGTATTGACAATAACATGCCGTTTACATTTACAATTTTGGTTATAGGGCCGTATTCAATACCGTAATCCCTGCTATTAAAGCCTCTTAGATCTCGAAATGAATTTTCAAAGTCTTGTGACTGATTTTTTTCAGATAAAAGAATCCTGTTAGGAAATTCTGTAGCTAAAATAGCTGCGGTCTCTTCTATTTTAAAATAAGGTATAATATACTGATCTCCAGTATATCCGTGGTTATACACAATAGAGTCAGGTCTTGAATCCCCCATCATCTGCTCTCTGTTAGGGTAAAAATCTTTGTCGTAGCCAAGAAGAGTTTTATCTGCGGTAGTAGTATCTAAATCCACAGATCTTATATCTCCATTTATATTAGAATAATGAGCGAGCTCTATAATTTGACCAACGTCGTACAGATTACGTCCCTTATCTTTAAAATAGGAAACAGGCCTATTATCTTTAACGTAGTTATGAAGAAGAAAATCAGTGACTCCTATCCCATATAATGCGGCGTCTTCTGGAGTTGCTGCGGTGGCGCCCACACCACTTTTATATGTTATCCGTTTAAATATTCTTGATATAAACCCATCACCTCTCCAAACATCTATAGAAGCAGTGTTCACTAATGGAAGCGCTTTTTGATCTGTACATAGAAAGTATGGACTACTGCTATCATATTTAAAAATGTCTTTTATATCATCCTTCTTCCATCTACCTGTAGAAGATGAAAATACATTAGTGAGGTGCCCCAAGTTTACTATGGATTCATTAGCTACAAGAGGTACTCCTCTATACCTAAGAATTGATGTTGCATCATTATTTTGTCCCGATCCCTCAGTCTCGAATTCCCCATTAAAAGTAGGCGCAGTAGGCCCTGCATGTACCACATTATTATAATAAATACTGGGAATAGAAGGTGACTTTATAGTAATGCCTATGTAGGATGAATATGACTGAGTCAATAATGCCACAGGAATATAAGCCACTGAGCGATCGTTGTCTTGAGTTGGATTCTCAACATAATAATTCCTTGCAGGAAAATCTAATACTCTGTTTTGTCCGAAACCCCCTTGAATACCTGTATAATTTGTATTAGACCTTATATAATTATAGATGTCAGTCCTGATATCAGGATCAATTTCTCTTCTATAGTATGCTGCTATGACTCCTGTAGCGTACTGAGGAACTCCGAAAGTTCTGTCTATCTTGGATGTAAAACTATCCTGAGTATAACTAGAAGTTCCATCGCTTACAAATAATAATTTAGTGTCTTCTCCCGCCACTTCCGTAAAAGTTGTGTTGTATGATATTTTACTAGCTATTCTGATTATAGCGTTTTGAGGAGTTTCTCTTGCCTGGTCAGAAGTAGTGTACGTACCCTGATCAACTTCAAGTAAATTGTCAGATTCTATACGCTCATTAAAAGGTGTAGGATTTCTTAAAGGTACCCCAGAATAAGCTACTCTAGAGGTAGTGACTCCAAGCGGAGACATAGGCTCTACAACTGGACCTCCAGGACCTGTATTAGTGTTTAGACGAGCGTTCTGTATGTGAATGGCCGGCGAAGTTCCTGTTAAAGACTCTAATATAACCTGTTGATTAAGTTCTAACTCTACAGAATAAAAAGCTAAATGCATAGTATCTGAAAGTTCTGTAGAAGTGTTTAAAGTATGCTGATATTGTCTCCCATCCGATATTTCTAGAAGTTGCCCAACAGCTCCTGCAATTAAATTAGATACCTCCGTGCCCACCATACTCAATAGTTGAGTTGGCTGAGGTGCAAATACAGTATTAAAAACCTCTGGACCTATTGTAGTTTTTGTTTTAGGGTCTTCCGGAGCCGCATCGATAGGAAGAAATTGAAAAGCCGTTTCAAACCTGGTATTTAAACCTATAGACGGCCTGCCCCAAATTCTTGCATCAGCACCTGTCAGATATTTATACCCTAAAGGGCAGTGTGGCATTGTAAAACGACTGTGTATATTATCCGATGCGTGGTTCTCATTTCCGTCATCATTAGTAATGAAATAAAGATTTATAGGCCCGTTTTTTCTACTTGGAGCTTTTAAAGTAGGGCAAGACATTCCCTGCATTAATACATTTTTAATCCTACGTCTTCTAACTATCTTATATCCTGTAACTATATCTTTTAGAAAGATTGTTTTATCTCCAATCGCCATACTAAAATCAAGGAGCCCGCCTACATAGCATTTTAAGTAGGTAAGCGTTCTAAGCCCTACTCCGTCAGTATTTACATCATAAATCTGGCCAACCGTTTGTTCTGTACCGGCGTCAGAAGTTCCTCCTAACTCAGAAGTTCTAAAGATTCCTTTATGATTAATTAGATTAGGGGTAGAAAAACCATCCACTGCAGCTGCTACAGTATCCAACTCTGCTTGGTCATAGTTAGGCCAGGTAAATTCATTGGTATCCAGCACGTTATCAAAGTTATCTAAACCTGTTAGTGGAAATGCCGGAGCGTCTCCTTTATTAAGCATTTTAAAAACTACCGCGAGTTCATATACTTCTCCTCTCCAGTAACCAACTTTATTAGCAGCTGTTTCAGGATCTGAGTAATCAGTATCTATCTGCTCAGTGTCTTCCCATATGGTTATCGATTTAGCTGCCGCTTCCATAACAGTGAGCTCTTCCTCAGGCAGCGAGGATGTTACACCAGCTAAGGCCAGCCTATCACTGATTATTTCAACAGATCTGACAGTATCTACAGGGCTAAAAGAAGTGTTTATCTCTGCTATATCGACTGCAGTAACAGACTCCAGGCCTGTATGTACTACAACTAAAGTAGTCTCATCCCCATTATACGAGTACAAATAATCTATTTTATATGTCTCCGTTGTAGCTGTAGGATATCCGTCAAAAATAGCAAAGTACACTCTAATACCTGCATAGCTCTTGTCCAGCCCACTGAGTGCAAAGGATACTTTTTTATCAGACGCCTGTGATTTTGTTATCCCTAACGAACCGTTAGCAATCGGAATTAAAGGAGATTCATAGATTATATCTGTAGCGTTCCCTTCCTGACTTACATACTTTAAAAAATATCGGTACCCTCCACCTTTCAGCACACCTCCAACACCTACCGTAGGGCCAGTCACTGTTATAGGATAGGCCGCGTTTTGTATAAGAGAAATACGCTCCCAGTCACCATCATTATAAACATTAGAGTCTTTTACCCCTCTACGTTCTGCTATTTTATATATTACATTAAGTTTTGTGTTTTTAAATCTGGAGTTTATAATCCTGATTTTATTGGAGTCGTCTGTAAAAATTATATTGACAGAGCCGTCATAGGTCCCCTGTAAAACTATATCTATATATTTATGCTTTGTTAATGCAAATAACTTAGATACAAAAGGTTTAGTGTAGTCATCTAAAGCATCAGAAGTAGCAAAATTATGTAAAGGTCTAAATACCTCCTCTAATTTAGATACTCCTATATCCGGGTCATTTAAATCTTCCCACACAGGACTAGGAAAGGTTCCAACAGTGCCAGCTAAGAATTCTGCTTTATCGTTATCATCTACTTTAAAAGCTCCAGCGATAATATAAGCAATGTTGTTAAATACCTTTACTCCTTGAGGTATGAACGGGTATGTTATACCATCATCGATGTTATAATATGATCCAAGATCCATTATCTCATTAAAGATATTCTTATTAGTGTTACCTCGCTGGTTTTGAAGAATATATTGGTTATCCCCAACAGTAATTATCTCCATATTTAAAGCACTAGAGAGAGTGTTTTTAGGATTATTCATAGCGCTAAGATCCGCGACCAAGCCTCCGTCAAACGTATTATTTACTGTGATTTTTTTAGCCATGTTAACTAGTATTTATAATTTAATCCCCTCTATTTTTTTCTCCTTTATATCTAGAGTAACCTCGTTAATTTTATACTCTCTGGCCTTTCGTATTCTGCTAGCTAGTATAGTTTTATATCTAAACCCTGTACCTACTTCGGATGATTTTCCTCTGGTCTTTGTAATAGCTATCCTATTAATATACTTTTCAGTGTTATTAGCGTACTCCTTCGGGAATATTTTCATACCCCTCATGCCTTTACCTAGATACGATGATACGATAGTAGACAGTCTTTTCAAGATTTTTCCCATCTCTCTTTCGTGAATGAATGGAAATATCTCACAGAGCTCCTCTTTATAATCTGAAACGAATTTCGTTCGACCGTTTTCTCCACTTTTCATTTGCTTCTATTTGATCTGGAGAATAACGATCTAACGTCACTCCCTCAGGCTTTATAAATGTTTTTCCAGCATTAACCAGGTCTACTATTTCAGAGTACAGTGCTGGTGGAACCTGTACTTTACACGGCCGGACTCGCGTCTTATACCGCATATCTAAAATAACTACAGGCCTTGTATAGCCCGTCACTTTTAAATCTATATCTGGAGTCTCATACCCCTCTCGTTGCTCAGGTCTTCCGTCTCTTATAACATCTTCGCCTACCGGTACATGCGCTATATAGAAAACCGATTTCATATTTTTTTGAAAATATACTAACTTTCCATTCATCAGATCCCTAACAATAAGTTTTATAAGCTCGTAAAATATCCAGGAATACATACGTTGTCTAGTAGGCATTCCAAGTTTTCTTCCACTAAACCCTTTTTTGTATTTTACTGTAGGAACTCTAAGTTTTAGTATCTCCCTAAGTAGGGGGTTTACAGCAGTGTCTAAACTAAATTTAAGTTTTCTATCTTTAATGTCTCCATCATCATATTTTAAACCTATTTTTCCTCGGCTTATAAGCGGTAATGCCATATTATCTTCTATATCTTGAGGGCCTGTTAACCCTCTTCCTATTAAATGATGTTTTAGCGTCTAAAAGACCATCGATCTCGTTATCTGTTATATTTTCTGGAATGCTCGCCGCTTGTATAAGACGTCCTGCTTCCGCTGTTACAAAGGCTAAAGAATTAGCTGCCCCTTGATCCCCTTTTAAAGATCTTTTAAAAAGCACGTACTTGGCTATCATAATAGCTAATGCATTGCTTTGTTTTCGTGTTATTAAAGGAAATCCCTCCGCATCCACGGATATACCGGTATAAGCCAATGCCAGTATAGAACCAGCGAACTTGGCGTCCACAGAAATAGTTTTTCTGTCTAC
>Ga0129324_10001013_pt1 | contig 18937 bp, 29 predicted proteins | sample CPBDNA_7_FD_96879 | JGI IMG/M metagenome (GOLD analysis project Ga0129324, IMG submission 96879) | Freshwater to marine salinity gradient microbial communities from Chesapeake Bay, USA - CPBay_Spr_15_0.2_DNA | ecosystem: Environmental > Aquatic > Marine > Coastal | place: USA: Chesapeake Bay... | reverse complement strand
GGACTTTCTTTATTAGGAACTTTGATCACGTTCTTAAAGTAAAGAACTCTCTCAAATACTTGATTGCACTAAATTAAAAAACTATTATAAATCATCAAGAATTATGTGGCGGGGTAGCTCAGTTGGTTAGAGCGCAGGACTCATAAGCCCGAGGTCAGTGGTTCTTGCCCCGATCCCCATTACCTTTTAATCGTTATTAGTGTCATTGGTCCACACTTGGTCACACAAGAAAGGATATATGGCAAGTTATAGAAAAAGAAATGGTAAATGGAGTGCAAGGGTAAGATTAAATAAAGAAAGACAAATCTCAAAAACATTTATTTTAAAAGAGGATGCAATTAAGTGGGCTAGGGAATGTGAGGTTAAGATCCAAAAAGGATTAATAGAAGATCTAAATCAAGCAGATCACATCACTTTAAAGGAATTGCTTCAAAGCTACAAAAAGAATGAAACTATTAAAAAGAAAGGTTTCAAAGAAGAAAGTTATAAAATTAATAAACTTTGTAGACAAGAAATAGTAAATACCAAGTTATCTAAGCTTAGTGTGTTAAAGCTAAGAGAGTTCCGTGATGCGTGGTCACTGGATCATGGACCATCAACCATCAATAAGTACATAACATTAATTTCAATGGTGATTAAGTATGGACAACAAACTCTTGGGATTTATTTACCTAAAAACCCTTGTGAGTTTATTAAACGTCTAAGAGAACCAGAATTCAAAGGGGAAGTCATTGAACCTGATGAAGAGAAAGTTCTTTTAGAACAAGCAGAGTATTCAAAAGCTAAATGGTTGAAGTTAGTAATAATACTAGGTCTTGATTGTGGAATAAGACGGGGAGAAATACTCAAGATAAGAAGAGAGGATATAGACTTCAATAAACATACTGTAATCTTAAGAGAAACTAAAAATGGTTTATCTAGAAGAGTAGGTTTATCCAAAAGAGCTATGGATGAGATCAACAAACTTCCTATCAATATTAATGGGAAATTAATTAACTGTGAGAGAGGGGATACTATTGATTTCTATTGGCAACAGTTAAAGAAATGGACTGGAATTAATAAAAGATTTCATTCAACAAGGCATACTTTTGCAACAAGAGCATCTATGAATGGTTGGAGTATTACAGAAATATCAGCACAAGGTGGATGGAAGGATCTAAAGGTATTAAAGAGATATACTCATATATCAGCTGAACATTTAGCTAAGAAATTACAAATAGTTAAATAAAGTTATTTTCTATTAAAATGCTAAAAAATATTTTTAATTTATTGTCCACCGCTTGTTAACTAAACATAAATTATAAGTTTTATGTTTGGATGCTCCATTTAAATTAATAAGAGATTGGATTATTCTACAATAATTCTGATCTCTATAATAACTTGCTATCACCTTTGTTTTGCCAGAAGACATTCTTTCGTTGCTATGCCATGAAAAAAACTTACCATTTTTTCCATAATTTAGGGCCAGATAGGTTGCATCTGTATGCAGATTAATCTCTTTTTTATTAAGGTTAAAATTTACATATCCATATAAGTCGTAAGCTAGAAATAATATTCCAGCCGAAGTTTCACCCGCAAGTTTACCAATTGTTGGACTAACACTTGATTGAACTTTAACTACTTCTTTGTCAGGATGACCAAGGTTATTTGATGAACAGTTTACTAAGAATAAAAAAGCAAAAATGATTAATTTTTTCACTTTTTATTAGAATTTATTGGTTCAAATTTGTCTGTTTTTAAATTGTAAACAAGTCCGTATTTTTCAACTGGATTTTTTTTAACGTTAATATTTTTAAGTTTTCCATTTTCATCAAAACATTTGGGATTTTTAAACCATAAAAGTTTACAAGCAAAGTTTACTTTTTTATTAAAAGAGATATTGAGATTTAATCCATCATTACCCCTTTGTCCTGATATATCTTGCCTATATTCAGCTGTGAAATTAAAACTTGGATCAAATGTATCTTCACCCTTTTTATTATAAAAAAATCCAAAATTCTTTTCTATAGTATTTGATGACAAGTCACTTGTTAAATTTTTATAATTTATAGAACCATCAAGATTTACACTTTCGGCTAATTCTAAATTCATTTCTCCTGATTTAATATAGTTAGGTACAGAAAATGACCAACCATATGAATTATTACTATCTTTATTAATTTTATAGGCTAACCGGTATGAGTTTGTATTAAGATCAGAAAATGATTTAATTAAACTATTAGATTTTGTATTTATTTTTGTTTTACCCAATGAGTAATCAAAACTTACAATGTTATTTCCCAATAGATAATCAAAACCTATATTTCCTGAATTACTAATATTATTTTTACCAACTCCAAAAGCTCCATCAGAACTATTTCCAAGCCAGGTATTTTGTTCACTTAAATGAGAAATAGAAGTTTTTATTTTAATATCATCTCTTGGAAAAAAATCTTTTCCAACATTCAAAGAATAGTCTCCATTTCCATTTTCATTTGTATAAAAACCTAAATTATAATTTTGATCTAAAGGATATTGTCCTCCTTGAGAAAATGATCCATACATTTGATTTAAAGGTAAAAAATAATTATTTTTTTCTGAAATCATTTCAATATCAGAATATTTCCTTTTATCTTGAACGGTAAAAGAACTGCCAATTTCCAAATAGTAATTCCTATCATAGTCATCCAAAACCATAATTTTTAAATTATCTAGATTTGAAGGCAATGCAGTCCCTGTTGAAAAGTAAGTGTTTTGTAGATTTATAGTTGGATGATCCACTCTACCTGTTGTTGGTATGCCTAAGGCTCCTTGAGGATTTGTTGCTTCATCTAAATCTAATAACCCTTGCCCATGAATATTTACATTATAATTTGGTAAATCTTTGTTTGCTGTATTCATTACTAATTTAACTAGATTGTCACCTTTCATATATGGCCACATTTGATTTAAAACTCCAAAAGCTCCTGTTACATGCGGAGCCGACATTGATGTTCCACTTAATGAAACATACTCATCGTTTGTGATACTGCTGTAGATGTTTGTACCAGGCGCTAATATATAAAAATCAGATATTCTATGTTTATCATTACAAGTATTATCTGAAGTATTAATATCTAAACAGACATGACCAGCTTTGTTTCCAGAAACTCCAACACCGTTCCAGTCTCCAACAATTACCATTTTTCCACCTAAAATAAGTTTGCCATTGTCATCAACTTCAGTGGCCCAAATTCCAGGATCTCCCGCATGCTCAAATCCATAATTACCAGCTGAATTTACAAGAATAATGTCGTTATCAGTTGCAGTTTTATAATATTTAGAACTTCCGGTATCATTAATGTATTGACCGTCAAATCTCATTTTAGAAACAAGCTCTTCAGCTTTAAATGTTCCATCACTTAATTTTGTTGTTGTTTTTCCCTCTCTATCTAAGAATAGTTGAGGAGAGTTAAAACTCATATTGACTGCAACAATATTTAGTTCTTCACCACCCTCTGATTTCGGAGATTTTAATTTTGCAAAATCTTTTAACGCATTCTGAGCTTGGCCTTTACTTATAAATCCATTACTGAATCTATCAACATTTGCTCCAACTAATTTTGCATCATATGCAACACCATGAACATTATTATTCCTTAAAAGTTGATCACCGTTGTATACACCTGTAATAAGTTTACCCTCATCATCAAACACATCACCATCTTTATTAGCGGCCATTATACCAGCTACATGAGATCCATGGCCTTGTGTAATTTTTAAGGTATCTCTATAGAGATCATAATTTTTGAAATATAGGTATTTATCTTCAAATTCTTTATGATTGATATCTTGATAAGTATCTATTACGCCAAGTACAGCTCCTTTACCGGTCCAACCTTTTGAATAAGCTGAGGCAGCATTAATGATATCTAAACCTCGATTAGATTTATATTCATAAGTTTTATGATCATCAATATTGGAACTTAAACCAATTGTTTTTTGACCCAAATTGATGTCATTAGTAGTATATTCATTAGATACAAGCTGTTCAGAAATAATAGCACCTTCATCAGTAACAGTAGAAATTTTTTCTGATGTTTGTGTGTCTATTAGAATATTTTCTGATCTATTTTCAGTTTTTAAAATTTTTTCAACCCATTCCCCATAAGTAGTTTCTTTATCATTCTCAATTATTTCATCAGAACCATCTTTGTAAAAATTTTTTTCTCTTTTTATTTCTACTAATACTTGTCTCTGTCTTTTTTTTATTAAATCAGTGTAATGTCTTGTTTTGAATATTTTTTTTGTAACTGGAATTGTAGTTATGGTATCTACAAATCGCTTAATTGTTACAATTGCTATATTATTTTCTAAATTTTTTCTAGAGGTAGTGTCTCTTGAAATTGTTTTTGTTATACCTGATCCTTCAGTGATTTCTTCTATTAGTTCAAGAGAATCTTTAAATGTAGTCTCTTTATATGTTTCACTTTCTTCAATTGTTTTATTAATTAAAGGCTCTAAACTGACAGTTTTTACTATTGGATTATCACCTTCTTTTTTTTCTATCTCTTCAGTAATAATTGGTTTTAATTCAGATATATTTGAATTAATTTTTTTACATACTGGTTCTTCATCGACTGTATTTCCATTTAAATAATTTATTCTTTTGAAGGAGCATTTAAAATTAGTTGTTTCTTTAAAATTTTTAATTTTAATACTTTTTGTTCTATTTTCTTGACCACCTCCTTTGTAAATTGGAGACCAACTCGTGTAAGAAATTTCAGGATCACTCGAATATTCTCTAGTTTCTTGTCTATTTTCTTCAATAATTAATGTTTCTTTAATTACTTTATTTGAAACAACTTGTTCAGCATTTAAAAGCTTTTCTGTTTTAATTATTTCATCTGCCTTTTCCTTTTGGGCAACTTTATTATAATCTGCAAGGGTAACACTTCTACCTTTTGAAACTTTTTCTATAATTGGTTCTACATCATTAATTAAATAAAGATAAGCAGCATAGGCTTCTTTATATGATTTAGAGTTATAGATATTATATTTTTCATTATCACTTTGTTGATTTATTAAATCTTCAGTTTGTAACCAAAGTTGCTCAGTTTGATTTAATATACTTAAAAGATCATTTGCTTTCTTTATATCTTCAGAGTTTGGTCCTGTAATCACTGCTGATAAAGATGAGTACTCACCGTTAGAAATAATATTTTGAAAATTACTAATTAAGTTTGTGTAATCAGAAATTATTAATTCACTTCCATTTAAATTTGTTAGATCTTGTTCAATAAAATTTGAAATAACATTTACAGCGGATCCACCTCCACCACCACCCCCACAGGCTGATAATGAAAGTGAAAAAATAGATGTAGCTAAAATTTTTTTAAATCTATTCATTAATTAAAAAATTTTTTATCCTCAGGTAGCTCGTAGTAATGAAAGCCCCAATCTAAACTACCAACACGTTTGCAAGCTGTAAGCGTTTTACTTCTTATTCTTTTTTTAATCTGTAATTGAACCTGATAGTCTCGACAGTAGCCTGAACTGATAGGATGAGTGAAGATTACTCTTATCTTACCTGATGCCTCTCTAGATGTGCTGTACCAACTAACAATTTCAAAATCCTCTGCATTGTTAAGTGCATAGTAAACAGCATCTTTATGTTGTTTTTTTTCATTTCTATTAAATCCAGTTAAGTTCCAAAATCTAAAGTCTAGATATTGCATCTCATTATAGCCCCATCGCATGAATTGATATTGGGCCTCAGTGCTTTTGTATTGAGGGGGCAACATGAAGTCTTTCTTTAAAAGGACTTTATGATGACTAATTTTTTTTGTGGGTACACCACATTGAGCAACGAATATAAAACTAATTAACGCCAGAATAACCCGGAACAATTTCGTAACCTCCATCTAATTTGTGACAAGCTAAAGATCTTTTCTCGACTAATTTTCCACCTAAAGGAATTTGATAAGTAAAAAAATTACAACTATCCGCAATACCAGCTTCTTTTAAAATATTTTTAACACCATCATTGCAAACAACTTTTTCTTCAGTTTCTTCTTTTATTAACTCGCCATTTTCATTAACAGTTTTGATTAATGTTGTTTCAATATTGCAGTATTGACTTTGTTCTTTTGATAGACTTTTTGAACTATTTGAAAAATACAACAGAACAAATAAGACTATGATTATGAGATTTTTAATCATTGTTTAAAACCTCATTAATCTTAGTTTTTAGGTTATTAGACTTTGGTTTTTGAACCAGTTTCTTGTCAGCTTTTATTTCTTGTAAAACAGCTTCAACGTGATCTTTTGAAACTTTTAACCTTACATAGGCTCTGTAGGATTTATAGTGAGTAAAAAATACATCAACTTTATCAACGATGTAATAACGAACTAAGGTATCTTTAATTACATTTTTAATTTCATCCTGAGCATTAGCCTCAATAGATAGATTTTCATTTAATCCTTCCTCATTTTTAATAATGAGTGATTTACTATTCATCTTACCGTTTATTCGATCAGCCAACTTTGCTTTTGCTAAAAGAGTAGATTTTTTAATAGCAAGCTCAAGATCGGGTGAGACACTTGAAGCTGTCTCATACATCCAAGACTTATCTTCACGATCAAATTTTATATACCATTTAGGAGTTTTGGTTAATTCTCCCTTCTTGGACATATCATTCTTAACCGTATAAGTACTACATTGATTTAATAGTAAGCTTAGCAGTATTAATATAGATATTTTACTGAACATCTTTTTTGTCTTCCTCTCCTAGTGGAAATAAATAAAAGAAACCTTTTAGTTTAGTTTTAGTTACCGTGTTTTTGGCAACGTCAATAGTTTCTTTTGATTTGTTATATGCACTTTGCCATTGTTTTTTTTGAAATTTTTTTGTTTTACAAATTTCTTGTTTAACAAAAGTGATAATTTTATTTTCTTTATTTTTTTGTTTGCATTTTTCTTCGGCAGTAACCATATTGTTTATAAAAAAAGAAAAGCAAACAATTAAAATTAAACATATTTTTTTTTTCATTTTTCTCCTTTTAAAAATTACTATTTCACAGATTCTGAATCCGTCAACCAGGGTAGGGAGTGAAATTTTTAAATTTATTTTTCACTTAGAAATTAAAAATGTTTTTTTGAATTTTTTTGAGTGAAAAAAATTAAAAATTTTTTCACGCTCCATGAGGTTGACAGATTTCAATTCTGTGTAATTCTGTTTACGTATAAACAATTAATAAAGGAAAAACTGAATGTATAATGATTATCAAATCGTCAAAAATGCTTATAATGAAGAGAAGAAAAAACTATTTAATTTAGAAAGAAATTTTAAATTGAAAAAAGATTATTTTAATTTTTCACCTAGTGAATTTGCATTTGGATTTGAAGGTTGTCAGAAATGTTTTTACGATAGAAAAGTGAATAAGCTCGAATTAAAAACAGCTTTTCCTGCAATATTTTCTAAAATTGATTTAGTTCATAAACAATATTACCATAATAAATCTAGCAAAGTTATTTCTGAGAAACTTGAGGAAGGTGTTATTTTTACAGATCACAATAAAATGTTAAAATCTGACGTTCTTTACGATTTAATGGAAAGACCATTTACTATGGGTGGAAAAATTGATGCATATATTAAACATAAAGATAGTTTTACCATAGTTGATTTTAAAACAACTAATATCAATGAAAAAAAAATTGATACCTATGCAACTCAGCTACAGAGCTATGCTCTGATGATGGAAAATCCAAAATCTGGAAGTTTAAAATTAGAACCAGTTAAAAAGCTTGGAATATTTTGTTTTGAACCAAGCAGTATCAAAGATGCTAAAAGTACTGATTGCAATATGGTTTTTGATACCAAATGGCTTGAAATCAAAAGAGATGATCAATCTCTATTAAAATATATCACTAAAATCCAAGATATCCTTTATGCAAATGATGCTCCTCCATCAAGTTCTTCATGTGGAACTTGTAAATATAGAGAGGAGATTCTGAATGCAAATAGATAATAATAAACGAATAGAAATTAAAGCCATGGAAGTGGTGGCTTTTATATTAGAACAATATGATAAAGAAAAAATAGATAAAGATATTGATTTATGTGCTGAGTTAGTGCTGATTTCGAAAATAGTAATGACACGTTTAAAAAAAAGATACAATTTAGATTTTAAAAGAAATAATTTAATTGAAGAGGCAAAAGCTAAAATCATCAAAGATATAGAAAAAGATGAAGCATACGATACCTTGGTCCATTTGGTTCAAAACTTTAAAAGAATAAAAGAGGAAAGATTAAATTAAATATGTGGAAATTTTTAAAATACAGATTCAATAAAGCCTTTGAACAAAATTTATTTAATCTAGTTTTATTTTTAATCGGTATTAGTGTTGTTGGAATTTTATTATTTTCTACACTTTTTTTTGCATTACAAAAAATAGGGCTACTTGGTGATGATAACTTTTTTACAGCTACCGTTTGGCAAGCGTTTAATTTATTTTTTGATCAAAATGCCATTTTTGGTTTAGATGTAGATAAAAATAACTTCTTTGATTTTTTCTTTAAATTTAATGTAACAATATTTGGTATTTTAATTTTTTCAGCGTTAATTGGAATAATTACAAATTTTATTTCTAATAAAATTGAGTCTTTAAGAACAGGTAAAACAAAAATTGAGGAAGAAAATCACATTATCTTTTTTAATTTTAGCAGAAGGCTCATTCCTTTAATTTCTGAACTTTGCAATGCTTATATAAAAGAAAAAAAATCCTTTGTAATTGTTAGTAATGAAGAGCCATTAACGGTTTTAGAAAAAATTAATAACGTAATTAAAGTTCCAAAAAATATTACTATCGTTGCACGAAAAGGTTACGCTTGGCAGAAAAGCTTACAAGAGAGAATAAATTTAGAAAAAGCCAAACAATTAATCATTTTAAAACCTGATGTTAGCGAAATTTTTAAAACTGAACTCGATTGTGATGTGGAAGTGGGAAAAAGCTTTGCTTCTTTACTTGGAAGTGATGCTTGGCAAAAAAATCCATGTAAAGTTCTTGCTGAATTTCATGATGAGATGAGAGGTTTTTTATATTTAGATTTTTGTAGAGATTTAATTGTTAAGCAAATGAATGAAAAAGGTTTCTCTTGGCAGGATCCTGATATCATCAGCTCTGCTAATTTAAAAAATACCTTACTTTCACAGTGCACCAATACTCCAGATTTATCGGAGATCTATGACAATTTATTTGGTTATGAAGGGTCTGAGATTTACTTTGTAAATCCTAATGATCAAAAATATTCAGACATTTTAAAAAAGAATATTGGTAAAACGATTAAAGATTTTAATGCTCTTTGTGATAATATTATTGTCATAGGTTTTTATCTGGATGATCAAAAACACAATATTACTTGGAATAAGATTTTTATAAATAGCCCTATTGATTTCCCATTATCTGATAATTTTGGTCTCATTTGTATTGCAAAAAATGAAGATCAAATTTTACAGGAATTAACCAATATTGAAAATCAAACGAAAGAAGTTGCAGATATTAATGCTAATTTCAAAGAGGATAATAAAGATATCAACATTGCTATGTTTGATTATAGCAAAGAAGAAGATAATATTTATTTAATTGAACTATTAAGATCTATAATTTCAAGCAATTACTATAATAATTTAAAAGGTATAAAAGTTTATAAAGATAAAATTGAAAACAATTTATCCGACAAAAAGTTTTTACCAACTTCGCCTGACTATGAAATAAATAAAGATCAAAAAAACCATTCTCTTTTAGGATTAATTTTTCATACAGTCAATATAGGTGAGAAAAATAAATTTGATTTACAAGTTTATGCTATTAATAAAAACTCTAGCCTAAAATCTTTAATCAATGCTGGTGATTATATACTGAATGCTGTTTCAAAATCAGAAATTGATAACTTAAAAGATAAGTCTGAAAGTGAATTAAGGTATAAATTTAAACCTAATCTTCAAAATCAATTTAAGCAACATGTTGCAAAATTAATCGACAATAATGAAGAAATTTATTTAATTGTTAAAAAGCATAAAACTCAAAAAATAGAATTTATTGAAATTAAAAAAGATCAAATCTTAAAAGATCAAAAACTAGTAATTGATGAATTTAATTTAATTCAAGTGAACAGACAAACAATGATTAACGATTTAAAGAACAACGTTAGTTTTGAGGAAAAAGACTTAAATGAACAAACAAAAGATATGGGCCTTGGAACTGTATCTGAATATGAAAATGATAATTGCTATATTTTCTTTAATGAAACCAATCAACAAATTCAAAAATTTAGAGAAAACCCTACTGAAGATCATGTTATGATTAATAATTTTGTGGGCTTTTCTAATTTAAGACTTAGTGATGGTAAAATGGCTGACCACTCAATGATTACTGAGATTAATGGTTATCGAAGTAAAAAAATCTTAGAGGACTACAAATCGAAATATTTTAGTCCTTATATTGGTAATGATGTAATTGAGATGAACTCTATTATCAGTAAATATATTGCAGCTGGTACCTTTGATATTAAAAATACTAGATTAATCGATCTTTTATTTAGTAGAGCCCATACTATTAAAGCTCACACATTGGTTGATAAAGAATTAACAGCTACTTTCTGTGAATTAGAAAAATACTTTCAAAATAAAAATGAAACTTTAATTGGGGTTATTGATTATGATTTTGATGAAAACCAAAAAAGAAAAATTAAAAATATATCTATTAACCCTAAGCAAACAGATAAAATTAAACTAGATCAAGGGGACAGGTTAATAACCATTGCAAACTTTAATGATTTAGAAATGGTTAATCACAGTAGATATTTACATATATTGTAATAAATTAATGACTAAATATGATCTCAAAAATAAGCTAAGATTACAATTAAGTGAAGATATGAGGGAATTTGCTATTTTAAATAATCTAACTGAACAAGATGTAATAAAGATTAGAGATAATAAATTAATCCCCGAACCTCACCTTGGTTTCTTAACAGCATTATTAAAAGATAAGAATTTAGAATTCTACAAGGAGGATAAATTATTAAAAAAAATCTGTAGATGAGTTTAGAAAAAAAATTGAAATCTAAAATGAGATCACATAAGAGATTTAGGAATTTAAGATTTAAACTTTTGGGTAAAATTTCAAAAGCACAGATACATGGGGTTTTTGCTATAACCAATTTAATAGTCTTAACAGAAAGCTCCTCTTTGTGGCTATTTGTGATAACTATGTCGTTATGGATACTAACGATATCAATTAAGAAGAAACAAATGAGTGACATCGTAAGTGAGGTAATGTCAGCTAAGACTTCTAAAGAATTTAAAGAGTTAAGTGAGAGGTATAATCTAAAGATGACCAAAGAGTTTAAACAAGATATGCGAAAACTAGATAAATTATCTAAAGAGGTAAAGAAAAGTAGCTGACAAGCACCTGAAGGTCAGTATTCTAATGCAAAAACTATAATTCTTATAAAAGAACTTTGAAAAATTTAAATTATATTTTAATTTATAGATTTTAAGTATATTAAATAAATATTTTATGTCTTTAGTAAAAAAAAAATTACGAGAAATAAAAACAAAAAAATCAGATTTAAAAAATAAAAAAAAACAAAAACAAGCAGAAAAACCAATTGAAGTTCACAATATCTATAAAGATTTAATTAAAAAAAATAATATTTTTGAAGACCTAAAAGATTTAGAAAAGGAAACAAAAAAAATTACACCTCATTTTTTTTATAATTTGAATAATAATTCAAATGATTACTTGACTAAATTAAAAAAAATTGATTTTAACGCTGGAGTCTTTAATAACCTACATTCATCATATTCTGAAGATCGAGAATGGCTTGGATGTATAATCTTTGCAGATATATATTACAAAACAAGCGGACAATATAATGAAACCAACATATATAGAATAGGTTTTTCCATAGATCATTCTGACGATGATTTAAAACCTAATTCTTGGTTTTATGTAAGATATAATCATTGGTTTATAATGGAGCCTAAACTTTCTGAGCTTGGATTAAGTGCTTTTAAAACTTATGACGAAATGATGTCCGATTTTATTGAAACAATTATGGAACTTTCTAGTTATAAAGGAACAGTTTTTAAAAAACCTGTCGGTGGATTATTGAATTTATATAGAAAGAGTTATGACTTTACTGACTCAGTGTCACTTATCAATTATGATAAAATACATTCTTGGTAAGTCTTTAAGATTTCTAAGATAAATTTAAATTATTTTTTATCTTACTTCTTTTACTTGACCATTCTGCATGTAAATTCTAAATGATTTTCTACATTTTTTACAATAAGCAGGACTACTACCGTTACTTACACCTACATTGTGAGTGTCAGTATTTCCACAACTCGGACAAGCAACAGTTTCTTGTGACGCCATATTAAAATCTTAACTTAAATTTAATTGAAGTACAATTTAAATTTTTTTATATTAATCAATAGATAGGTATTAATTAAACAAATCGTACCTGACTTGTACATGGAGAGATAAAAAAATATATTAAATTATATGTCAGACGACAGAATTAAAGATTTAGAGAGCAAATTGTCTAGATGGGTATCTACATTAGCAGATGAAACAGATGGGCATTTGTGTGAATGGATTGATGAAAATAAAATAACCAGAGAAGAAGCACAGCAAATTGCGAAATTTGATGGTCACTTCTTACAAGAGAGATTACAATTACTCCTAGATAAAGAACTTGGGGATGATGAGGCAATTTTTGAAGATGACTTAATAAGAGAAAAAAAATGACAGAAGATAGAATAGAAAAATTAAAAAATAATTTGGAATTAATGAATAGCAATATTGCTGATGATTTAACTGTACGTGTAGAAAATTGGATAATAGAAAATAAAATTACACGTCCTGAGGCAGAAAAAATTCTAGGAAAAATGACAAAAGGATTGTTCTTACATGATAGGCTAGAAGTCATATTGGGATCACACGAATACGATGAAGATGAACTCAAAACAATGTTTAATAGAAAAATATTTGCAGACGATTAAAAATGTCAGATAAAAAAAAGAAATTTGAAGATATGTCAGTATTTATAAAGGACCTTGATGACAGAGTTTCTTCACAATGGGAGCAATGGAAGAATGAGTTATATTATAAATTAGAAACTACGTGTGAAACACAAGAAGAATTAGATGAATTAGTAGAATATTTGAAAAAAGAAAATATAGGTGGAATCACTGAGGATGCATTAAGAATTGCTGCTGAGGATTTAGAAAATGAGAAATTCTATGAATAATTTTAAATAAAAATAATAACTCAATGAGTGAAATATATATTGAAGATTTAAATTTTACTAAAGAATTTGAAGAACTATCAAAATTAATAGAAAAAGTATTTAGAAGATCGTTGAGTTACACAAAAGTTAAGAATATTTCTTTAAATGATGTTGGCAAGAATTTTTCCATTTATCCAGAAATTAAAATTACTTTTGAAAGTCATAATGGTTGGGAAGGCGGTAATCCTAAGGAAGGAAAAAAACTTGAGCGCTATGATGAAAAATGTGGAACTTTTATGATATTTATTCCAATGGATTTTAGAATTGGTGATAATTTTAAACAACATTTATATCCAGAAAATTTTGCTATTAATACATGGAGAGAAAAAAGTGAGAGACTTTATGATATAAGCTATGAATTGAATAAAGAGGATAATGATTATCTAGTTGAAAATATAACTCCCATTGGTGTTACTGTTTATTTAGGAAGTTTGGCACTTATACAAGGATTAATAAATTATGATGAAGAATTGAAAATTATTAAAGAAGATACTAACAAATTGAAGCAATTGCTTTCTAAGTAAAAAATTTTAAATGAGTCCAAATATTATAAAATCTCACATTTATGCAAAAGATATTTTTAAAGCAGAAAAAATCCATAATTCAAAACTCAAATATCTTAATCTAAAAATAAGAAAAAAAAAAAATAAATCAATATTTCAAGGATCGAGCGACATTCCTAGAACAAGCCTTGAAAGTTGGGGTGTATATTTTATGTTTTTTAAAACATCTCTCATATATGTAGGAAGTTATTGTGGAAAAAAAACTGTTTTGGAAAGATGGGAAAAACATTTAAAAACTGACACAACAAGATTTCAACGTGTAAATTTTGAGGTAATAAATGGTAAAGCTCCATTTATAGATCAAGACAGATTAGAAAAATTAGAATTTTTTAAAAGTAAAATTATTAAGAATTACGGTAAAAAAGATTTAAAAAAATCAAACATATATAAAGATATAATTGAAGACATTTTGAATATAAATACAACCTCATCAAAAAAGTATTTACAAATTATTGCAAACGACGGGAACAATCATTCCCCTAATAGATTTAGGGTTGCTAATTTTTTTTGGGATGATCATCTTAAAAATAGAGGGGAAAATGATATTTTTAACGATTTCGAATTCTTTTACTTTAAGTTTGAGAATTTCAAAAATTTTTTATCAAAAAATTTTTCACACGAAGATAATAAAAAAAAATTTCAAGAATTTTTTGAAAAACCTCTTATAAAAAAATTTAGCCCACCAGCTAATGCTGATGACGATAAAAATGATAAGGAATTTAAGATTATTCATAATATTTCGATCATAAATGACATTGAAGACGAATTAAGAAAAAGCTATGATGGACAGAGTTTTTTTGGATAATATTTAATGTCAAATATATATAAAAAGATAACTGAGCTTAACTCTAAGTATGGAAATGAATCTTCTGAATTTGAAGAGGAATTAACCGAGCATCTTAAGAACAAGTTTCCTGAACAATATAAATTATCATTAGAAGATCTTAAAAATGATGGTTCTGATGATCCTGAAATGGAAATGACACCAGGTAGATTTGCAGATCATATTGGAGATAAAGGTGAAGAGTTCTTAAAAGAATACGAAGCTATTTTAAAAAAACTTAATGGATAAAAAAGAGTTAATAAATATTTTTAATAATCATTACCCCCAAGATATAACATTGGAAAAGATTAATTCTGAAGAAGTTAATTTAGGAGAATGTGTAGATGAGTTTGAAGATGTACTTAAATCCAGGCTTAATGTTGTAGATGATTTTGGTTTACAGGGTGAAGATTTAAAAAACAATACTGAAATATTCAATAAACTTAAAGATTTAATAAAAGAGATAAAACTAGATGAAATAGATCGAAAAGACCTTTTAATTGACAGGTTAGAGTTATTTTTACAAAGAGATTGTTTTTGTAGATTGCAAGTGTATGATAGTTTTTTATAAAAAAAAACAAAGGTTAGGATAAATGGCTTTTGAATATAAAAAACTTGGTAAACTTCAAGATCACTTAGAAGCAGAGGCAACTGACTGGATAGAAAGTTATATCAAGGACCTACATGGAGTTAATGACTCGGTAGAGCTTACAAAAGAACAAATAAGTGAAATTGATAAAGCAGCTGAGGATGAGAAATTAGATAACTATGTAGGCTTAGCTCTGAGAAATATAGTTCAAGCTTGGTATGACCACAACGAACCTGATACACTTTAAATCGTGAATAAATTTGATCAATTATACAAGAAATATGAAGATCTAGTTTCCGATGGTACTTTTGATGGCGATGCTAGAGATAAAGTAGATACCATTCTTCAAATGATTTATGATACTGATGATTTGCCATCAGGCATTTATCAAAGCTTAAAAACTGATGAAGAAAAAGATATTTTTCTTAAAGACTTTGCTAATGCTTGTGATGAAATGATGAAAAATCCTGTATGTGATACAGATGATGATTACAAAGCTATTTCAGAGCAAGTTAAAATGTTTAGATAAAATTAATCATCTAAATTATCAAACCAATCATTAACAATGGCCAAGGCTTTTGCTTGTTCAGCTTCTGGAAGTTGTTCGATGTAACCTACTATTTGACCAGGTGAGGGTATTTCTTCTTCTGGATTTTCAAGTTCAGTTAATGCTTTCTTATAGCAATCTTCAAAATTTTCTTTTAGTAATTTTGCTAATTCTTCTTCACGATCTACACTGAATACACTATCCTCATAAATCTTATCCATTATTTCACTTACTCTTGTATATAAGTTTCCCATATTTAAATCATATATATAAAAAATATTATTACTAGTCTGTTATAATTAAACTTAATTTTTTGGTTTTATTTTTTTGCTATAGAATCTTGGTAATAAAGTAGTTAAAGCAGCACCACTCCATATAGAACCAGGAATATCATAGTATAATTGAAAGAGTTCAAATTTATCAACATTTTTATACTCAGGTGTAGATGCTATTTCCTCTATGAGAGAGTCAAAAATATCATATAATTTTTTATCCACTATTTGATTAAATTTATTTAGAAAATTATTTTGTTTTTCCGTTAAATCAACATCAATAAAATAATCACTACTAGTACTGGGCACTTGAACTTTTATTTTTTTATCCATTATTAACTCCTTTTTATTGAATATAATCCTATAGATTTTAAATCTGTCAACCGGGCTAGGAGTGAAAACCATCAATCATTATTTCACTGTATCCTAGGTTGACGGATTAGGGTTCTGTTTTATGATTAAATTATGAAAACATATAAACCTTTTAAAATAAAAATAAGAAAAAAACCTACCTATAAACCAATACGATTTAAAAAACCCAAACCTTATAAAAGAGGCAGGTTATTAAAAAGTGGGATTATACAACATATGAAAGTATCAATTACTGGTAGAAGATATTGGACCCCAATAATAACTAAAATTGATAGACTTGATTAATAAATAATAATTCAAACATAATTTTATGAAAATTAAAGGTAATTATATTTTTAAAAATAAGGAGAATTTAACCTTGTATGTAGGTACATCAAATGATTGTATAGGAAGAATTAATGATCATTTTTTTAAAGACAAAAACAATTTTAAAAAAAATATGATTAAAGATACTAAATATATCAATATTATAATTTCTAATATAAACAACGAGAACACCACTTTAGAACAAAGTTTATTTAAAAAATTAAAACCCATATTCAATTATAGGAAGATTTAATAATGGAAATGAAAGATTATGAATTTTATGTGACTTTAAAGGATGGCAAGGCATTTAAAGTTGTTCAAAAAGGAAGAACAATGTCTGAAGCGAAGCAAGCTTTAGAGGGACAATATTCGGATGCAAAAACAATTATTTTAACTAAAATGCCAACTTATTAATATTTTATGACTAAACTTAGAAAACCATTATCAATTGAAAGTATATTGTCTGGAGTAATTAAAGATCTAAATGAGGATAATGTTAAGGAGCTAACTGGAAAATCGCTATCTCATTTTAGAAAATGTAGTGACCCAGATGATAAAGACCATAATTTACATTTTATAGATGCAATCAAATTAGATCTGATTTTACAAAAAAATCAAAAAGGAACTCCATTTTTAGATAATTTTGAAACATTATTAAATGAAGAGTTAAAAGATATTAATAGCTCTGACAATATTTCCAATACTTTAATTAACATTGGAGGAAGAATAGGAGATTTAATGGATGTAACGAACGAGTCTTTAGATCCTAAAAGTCATAGTGGTGAAAAAATAAGTGATATTGAAAAAGATAAAATACATAAGGCCATTAAAGAAGTAGAAGAGAAGATGGCAAGATTAAAATTGTCAGTTAAGTAAAAAATTATCTTAAAATTCTATAAAGATTAAATGATAAATAAAAATAGATATCGAGAAGCATTAATATTTACTTTTAAACTTCATTCAAAACAATTTAGAAAAGATACTAAAATTCCTTATTTTTTCCATTTATCATCCGTAAGTAATCTTGTTATTGAAAATGGAGGAAACACAGACGAGGCAATCGCTGGGCTTTTACATGATGCTGTTGAAGATCAAGGGGGTGAAAAAACTCTTAAATTAATTAAAAGGAAATTTGGGAATAAAGTTGCAAAAATAGTAGAAGATTGCACTGATACAAAAGTGACTCCTAAACCTCCATGGCTGGAGAGAAAAAAACAATATATTTTAGATTTGAGTAAAAAATCTCAATCATCATTACTAGTGTCAATTTGTGATAAAACACATAACGCATACTCTATTATAAATGACTACGACCGGATAGGAAAGAAGCTGTGGAAAAGATTCAATGCCAAACCAACAAAAATTTACTGGTATTATAAAAACCTACTAAAATGCTACAATAAGAATCTTAGAGGAAATAAAGTTCTCAAACAAAATTTTAAAAATTTAGTTTCATTAATCAAAAAAATTGCAAAAGATAAAACTACTAAAAGAAAGCATTAATTAATAAGAGTCCATAGATATATATTAAACAGCAACTTACTTAATCCCAATGTAACCTATTATATTTTATCAGAACTCAGCCCATCCCAACAATTTATGTGAATTAATCAAAATCTTAATTTTTTTTAATAAATAGCTATTGATATTTTATAAAAATAAATGTAATCACGTTTCAGTTTACTTTTACGTAAATAATATTTAACTTTTTGCTAGTGTTTTAAGTTAGATGTACGGCGTCAAAACTAGCCCGTTCGCATAATAGGTAATTGCTAGGCCCAATAAACAAAGAATCACGGAACACGAACCAATAATCATTTTTTCGCTCTGTCATTAGACCGAGTTACATAAATTTTAATACGAGGTAATTACAAATGAATATTGATGAATATATTTCAAAAGGTTTTGACATTATTCCATGTCAAAAAAATTCAAAACAACCAAAAGGCTTAAATTGGCAAGATCAAATCACTGATAAAAATAACTTTTCAGAGAATGACAATATTGGACTTCATCTTTTAAATTTTATAGATATTGATATTGACAATCCGTTTTGTCACAAGTTTTTAGATCAAATTAAATCTAAAAGTAATTTGATCTATGGAAGAAAATCCAATCCTAACTCACATATTCTTTTTAAAGG
>Ga0129324_10001011_pt1 | contig 18955 bp, 11 predicted proteins | sample CPBDNA_7_FD_96879 | JGI IMG/M metagenome (GOLD analysis project Ga0129324, IMG submission 96879) | Freshwater to marine salinity gradient microbial communities from Chesapeake Bay, USA - CPBay_Spr_15_0.2_DNA | ecosystem: Environmental > Aquatic > Marine > Coastal | place: USA: Chesapeake Bay... | reverse complement strand
CGTTTTTTGCGAATAGTAGATTTCCAATTATGTGAAAATAATTTATATATAATTGAAAAACTGGGTGATTGTGTAAGTTTAAGAATGATATTCCAAATAAACCAAATACAATCAGCATCTTTGGAGTTATTATTTTCAATATAAATATTTTTACGTGTAATATATTCTATAGCTAATCTAATTTTATTGGCTAATCCAATAAATTCTTTACAATTTGTATCAATATTTTGTGTTTTTTCAAAATAATTAACAAAACACATAGCAATATTACAAGCAACATTGTAAGATTCTGAAGATCTTAAAGGTAATATATTTTCAAAAACAGAAATATATTGTGGTGTTAAATTATATTGAAGATCATTAATAACTTGTGATCTTAAACTTTTAATACCAATAATACTATTTTCTTTAATTAATTTACATAATGCACACATTTTGCTACATAATACCAATGTATCATCAATTTTAATTTCATTATTATTAATAATATTGTAAGTAGAATTAACAATATCAAACCATCTTTTAGCGTGTTCAATTTCCATATTTAATCCAATATAATTACATATTTCAATAAAACTATTTTCTAATTCATCTAATTTTTCATCATTAGTATGTAATAAAAAACAAATATGTTCTAAAGCTTTTTGTATATTACCAGTTAATATATATTTAGTTAGCATTTTACTATATAAAAAGTCTTTAATTCAATTAAATATTTACACATTTTTCATTAAGTTTAGTAGTAATTTCATCATATTCATCTTTAGTTAATAAAACATTAGAATAACAATCGCCTCTAACATTTTGAATACCATATATATACATATAATCAATTATTTTTTTATTAAGTTTTTCAATATCGAAGAAGTGTTCAATGTAAAGTAATTCCATAGGTTTATAAATAGTAAGCCATGGAATATTTAAATGATTTTCGAAATGTTTAAAGAAAATAGCTACAAAGCTATTAGATAAGCCTAAATAGTATTTTTCTTTTTGACATTTAATAATAAATAAAAGAGGCATAATGAATATTGATGTTTATCGTTCAACACTTTGCAAATTAAGTTATTTTAATAATAGAACAGATTCTATATTTATTTCAGACAAACAAACAGATAGTCAATGTTATATTGATTATAATAATAACGGTGTATTTATTACATTTCGTGGAACATCATCAATCGATGATTGGAAACATGATGCAGATACTAGAACCGAAAATCTTAAAGATAATATAAGAATACATAAAGGATTTTTTAATCAATATATGTCAGTAAAACCAAAGATCTATGAAATAATTAAACAAATAAATAAAAATATTAATATAGAAAATATTTATATATCTGGACATTCTTTAGGTGGTGCATTAGCATATGTATGTGCTGTAGATATACATTTAACAACAAATAATCCTAATATTAGAGTATTAACACTAGGATCACCGCGTCCAGGTAATAAAGATTTTGCAGATTATTTTAAAAAAAATATAAAAGAATCTGTAAGATATAAGAATAAAGATGATATAATTACGAAAATGCCATTAACTAGTAAGTTTAAACACGTTCATCCAGCTATTTGTTTAAAAGATGGAATATTACAAGATGATAAAGTATATACAAAGTTTTTAAAAAGATTTTTACATACATTTGTAACTTGTATAACAAATATTGGTAATTTAAGGGATAATCATTCTGTAGATTTGTATATTGATAATATTACTAAATTTAATACATAAAAATGATATAAGAAATTATAAATATATTAAATATATATTTTTCTATATGTCATTTGATGAGAATATAAAAACTGTATTAGATGCTTATTTTTCTTCAGGGGGTAATATTACCGCATCTCATCAATTGGTTAGACATCAAATAGAAAGTTATAATGATTTTATTGATACAAAATTACGAAAGATAGTAGCAGGATATAATCCAATTGTAATTACAAATGATTTTAATGAAAAATTAAATGAATATAATCAAAAAATTAGTATATATGTAGAAGAGCCTCATTTTACGAAACCTATTTATAAAAAACAAGATGGAACGCAAATAAATATGACTCCACAAATGGCACGTTATGATAACTTAACATATTCGTGTGATTTATATGTTAATGTAAGAATTATAACAAATATTTATAAACAGAATGAAAATCATTTTGAAACAAAAACAAAGAAATTGAAAGATATTTATATTGGTAAGTTACCTGTAATGGTTGGTTCAAAAGCTTGTATATTGAGTATAATACCACACGAAAATATAATATCGGAATGTCGTTATGATATGGGTGGTTATTTTATTGTAAATGGAAATGAAAAAGTTTTAATTAATCAAGATCGTATTAAAGAAAACTATGTTTTAATTTTCAAACCAGCAAATAATATAGATATAATTCATACTGAAATAAGATCAATGAATGAACCTTTATATTTACCTACAAAGACTATTTCATTATCAATGAGTAAAAAATCAAATCATATGGGTAGAGTTATTCGTATAAATACTTCATTTCTTAAAACTGAAATACCAGTATTTATAATGTTTAGAGCTTTAAATATATTATCAGATTATGAAATCATCCATCATATATTGTATGATATGAATAAAAAAAGAAATAAACATATTTTAGAAGAATTAAAAGCTTGTTGTGATGATGCAGATGGTGTAAATACACGTGAAGATGCTTTAGAATATATTTTAAGAAATATAACGGGAAATATGAAGAATAATAAAACAATTGATAATGTAGAATCTGTTTTGGATACTGATTTATTACCACATATTAATGGAAAAAATAAGAAAGCATTGTATTTAGGTTATATGATAAATAAAGCAATTTCGATATATTTGGGATATGAAACATATGATAATCGCGATAGTTATATTAATAAACGTATTGATACTCCTGGTATGTTAATGGCTAATTTGTTTCGTCAATGTTATGGTAAGATAACAAAAGAATTGAAAGTTATGATAGAGAAAGATATAAATCAATGGAGGAATGATAGCACATTTGTAGTTGATTTGATAAGTGATAAACAACATATTACAAAGTATTTTAAACAAGGATTATTAGATAGTTGGTTAAAATATGCATTAAGTACTGGTAATTGGGGTATTAAGACAATTGGAAGTTTTCAAAATATTAAACAAGGTGTATCTCAAGTATTAAATCGTATGTGTCATCATAGTACGTTATCACATTTGAGACGTATAAATACTGCAATGGAGAAGAATGGTAAATTAGTTCAACCTAGGAAATTAGATAATTCGCAATATGGTGTTATATGTCCTTGTGAAACTCCTGAAGGTGCTCCAGTTGGATTAGTTAAAAATATGGCAATTTCTACGAATATTTCAGTATATTATTGTAATATATTGGTTAAGATATTGTTAAAAGAAAAAGGAGTTGATGAATATACGGATGATATACAAGATCGCATTGGATTTTTGCAGAATATATTTAAAAAATATAATGCATTAATAATAGTGAATGGTGAATTATTTGGTTATCATAAATATCCTGAAGTGTTGTATAATGATTTAAAATCTTTTAAACGTCAAGGGTTGATAAATCCAGTTACTGCAATTTATTGGGATAGAATGAAGAATATCTTAAGTATTTCTACAGAAGGTGGTAGAATGTATAGACCATTATTTATAGTGGATAATAATAATGAATTAAGATTTCATAAGTTTTTAAAGAAATATGGTATTGAAGAATTAAGTAAATGGTGTTTTGAAGGATTTATAATGCCATCTGTAATGGGTAAAGATGAAAAAGAAGGATTTATTGAATATTTAGATATTGATGAAACTGCGCATTCAATGATAGCAATGTTACCTAGTGATCTTAATAAAAAAATGGAAGGGATGACTTTAATTCCTAGATATACACATTGTGAAATTCATCCTTCATTAATGTTTGGTATTTTAGGGGCTAATATTCCATTTGCGAATCATAATCAAGCACCACGTAATACTTATCAATGTATTTGGATTGAAGAAGAATTGTTAATGGATGATGGAACTTATAAGAAAATGAAAGATATTAAGATTGGTGATAAAGTTATAACTTTTGATTTAAAAGAAATGACTACATCACCCACTGTTGTAGTTAATCATAAGATATATGATAATATTAAACCAATTGTAAAAATTAAAACATTGTATGGTGATAAAACGATTGTATGTTCAGATGATCATAAGTTTATGACATTAGAAGGCTGGAAATGTGCAACTGAATTTACTGAAGATACAAAAGTAGGAATATTATGTAATAATATTTATCATAAATTATTTTATGAAGATATTAAACCTTATGTTTTGGTAGATGAAGATATAATGGAAAAACGTTTAATAATGGCAAATGTTAATCCATCATTAATTACGAAACATATGAAAAAACTTAAAGAACTTAATTATATTCCTTTAATGAGTAATGATATTAGATTGCCAATTATATCTGGTATATTTGGATTTATATTGGCAAATGGTGCTATTAATGTATATGATAAAAAACACGGTGGAAGAACACCACAAGTTCAAGCATCTCTTGAATCTTTGTATGATGCTGAACATTTAAATGATGATATTATTAAATTAGGTTTTAAAACAAATCGTATTAATGAAGGATTTAGAACACATTCAACATCTGGACGTAAACATCATAGTTTTGATGTATGTTATAATGGAGCATTTCCTACATTATTAATAGTGTTAGGTATATCGTATGGTAAAAAGATCGAAACTGTTCGTAAATTAATACCAAAATGGATTATGAATGGTAGTATGGAAACGAAACGTCATTTCTTAGCAGGTTTTCAAGGAGGTGATGGATGTACTATTCGTATTTCATATAACAATGTTAAAACAAATGCGATTGGTTTTGATATTCCACAAACTGCTAACCAATCAATTCCAAATATGAAAGATGGATTATTAAGATTTATGTATCAATGTATTGATTTATTTAATGAATTTAATATTAATACTTATATTAAAAATATAGATTATCTTAATGATCGTAATAGAGTTAGAATTGCTTATAAGATAAGATCGAATAATGATAATCTTATTCGGTATTATGAGACAATTGGATATAAATATTGTATTTCAAAAATGCAAGATAGTGGATTAATCGTTCATTATATAAAATCTTATAAAAAATATCATAATTTAACTTTTAATGAGTTTAAACAAAATGTTATTATTAAAGGTGAAGCTTTATTTCAACCTATTAAAATAGAATCTCACAAATATGTGCAAATTGCAGATATTGAGGTTGAAAGTAGTAATCATTCATTTATAACAAAGGGAAATTACTTTAGTTCTAATTCAGCGATGGGAAAGCAAGCTTTAGGGTTATATATGACAAATTTTAATACGAGATTGGATACATTGTCGAATGTATTAAATTATCCACAGAAATCGTTAATAGCAACAAAATTGAGTAAATATACTCACGCAGCGGAATTACCATCGGGTATAAATGCAGTAGTGGCAATAATGACTTATAGTGGATTTAATCAAGAAGATGGTATAATAGTAAATCGCGATGCTTTAGATCGTGGATTATTTGTAAGTACTCATTATAAAACATTAAAAGAACAATGTAATAAGAATCATTCAACAGGTGAAGAAGAGATATTTTGTTGTCCTGATAAAACAGATATATCAAAACAATTTAATTATAATAAATTGAATAAAGATGGATTTGTTGATAAAAATACATTTGTAAAAGCTGGTGATATTATTGTAGGAAAACTAATGCCTAAAAAAATAAAAGGAAAGATACATAATATTGATACAAGTGTAGCAATAAAGCAGAATGAAGAAGGTATAGTAGATATGAATTATAATGAAATTAATAATGAAGGATATGCTTTTTGTAAAATAAGGATTCGTAATCATAGAAAACCTGCGGTAGGTGATAAATTAGCTTCAAGTATTGCACAAAAAGCAAGTATTGGAATGATATATAATTCGGAAGATATGCCTTATACAAAAGAAGGACTAATTCCAGATTTAATAATGAATCCTCATGCTATACCATCACGAATGACAATTGCACAATTAATGGAATGTGTATTGGGTAAAGTTGGATGTATTGAAGGTAATACTCAAGATTGCACACCATATAATAATTTATCGGTTCAAGATATTTGTAATAAATTAGAATCATATGGAATGGAAAGACATAGTAATGAAATAATGTATGATGGTTATACAGGTAGGCAGATAAATACAACAATATTTATAGGTCCAACTTATTATCAACGATTGAAACACGTAGTATGTGATAAGATACATTCAAGATCATCAAATGGTCCAATTGTATTTTTAACAAGACAACCAAGTGAAGGAAGATCACGAGCTGGTGGTTTAAGAGTAGGAGAGATGGAACGTGATGCGATATTATCACACGGTGCAAGTTTATTTTTAAAAGAAAAAATGTTAGATTGTTCAGATAATTCAAAACAATATGTATGTAAGGTATGTGGAATGATAATGGTATCAAATTCTGATAGAAAACTATATACTTGCAATTATTGTAAAAATGATATAGATCCTTCACAAGTTAGAATTCCATATGCATTTAAATTAATAATACAAGAATTACAAGCAATGAGTATTGCATTGAGGATTTCCGTCTAACAACAATAAATATTGTTCAATAGTAAATAAAATATCTTGTAAGATATTTAATATAAATATTTTATATTTTGTAGTATTATTAATAGAATTAACAAATATTTCTTTTGTTAATATTATATTATGAATATTTTTATTGGTATGATTTTCACATATTTTGTATAATTCGTATATATAATAATTTAATGTATCATCAATAAATAATATATCATCAAAAGTAAAAACTAAATCATCTTGATTTTTATAAAAAATAAAATATTTCTGTTGATTTAATAAAATATTATTATAAATTGATTTTATATTTGTCATTCTTATTTTACTTTTAGTTAAGATAAAAGAGCATATGATTTTCGGCTCTACCGTACATTTTTGAAATCTCTTTATCTTCAATAATACAATGTTCTTTTATTTTTAAAATTTCAGTAATAATCTTAAAAAGTTCGTTCATTACTTCCTTAAAATTATTAATTGAAATAAATCTTGAGAAAAACTCCTCAGTTTTATTACTAATCTTTTGAAAAGTATTAGTAGTTGTAGAACTATCAAGAATACTGAAAATACTATTGTTAATAGCCATAAGTTCGTTATTTGAAATATTGAATATAAGTTCGGTTGATATATCGGCAATAGTAGAACAAATCTGTTCTTTTTGTTTTAAAATTCTTATTTCATAGCAATTTTTTATGACTGATTTTTCAAAGTCTTCTTGTTTTATTTTATTAAGAATTAGATTAATACGAGATTCTTTATTTAAATTTTCATATCTTCTTATTTTATCTCTGAATCGTTGAACTTCATCATTAATATGAAGAATATATTGAATAATTCTAATACCAATAGAAATTGTCTTATTAAAAGGTTTAAACAATTCTACTGTCTCACAAAAATTTCTAATATTCACAAATCTTCTCATATCATAGTCTGTAATAGCAGGATTTGCAGTACAATTATTAACAATATTTTGTCTTTCACGAGCATTTCCATTTTTACGCAAATACTCAATGTAATGAGGATTGTGTAGGTTTTTAGTCAATACTTCCATCGTTTTCCAATTAAAAGATGTATTACATTGAGTGCAAAACATCACATCACAACCAGAAATCTTTGTAATACCGAAATTACATTTAGGACAATATTTTGTATCTTTTTTGATAAGTTCTGCTGTTTTGATATTATTAGGATTACAGGTATGTTCTGTATTATTTTTATTATAAGCTTCAAGGCATTTAGAACAAGTAATATGATCACAAATACCACATAGGTTGCTTTGATATTTAAGCATACCATTGCAATTTATATTAGAACAAGGTCTATTGTAAATAATTTTATTTTTATTATTGTTATCTATAATTTTATTGAGAATTATTATTTTATCGTTTATTTCTTTTATTGAATTAATTTCTTCTTTGCATTTTTCATTTTTGATAGTTTTTACGATTTCTAAAGCTTCTTTTTTAATTGTTTTTTTAGATTTCATTAGTTGTTTTTTAATAGCTGTTTTAGTAATTCTATTTTTTTTAGGTTTTTCTTGTTCTTTTTTGTATGCTTCATCAATATCTTTTAGATTTTTAATAGTAATATCTTCTATAATTTCTTTAGTTAATTCTTGTTGAATCTTAATAATTTTATATCGAATATCATCTTGTAAAAGATTCAATTCTATACGTTCTTTTCGTGCTTTTTCTTTTTGAATAATAAGTTCAACATCAGGTTGAGTATCTGGAAGTAATGAAAGTTGTTCTTGAATACTGTTTTTATTTGTGTGTTTTCTATATTCATTTTTAAAAAAAATTGGTAATAATGCTTTGCTAATAAACTTATCATTCCAAGAAGTTTTGCAGTTCATACAACTAACTTCATTATTAGAAGAGTTAAGAATATAATATCGAATGCAGTTTCTACAAGCTTCAAAATCACAGTTAAAACATTGAACTTTGTATCTTTTTATTTTATTATAATTTTCAATACAGATAGGACAATTTTCTTCAGACATAAATAATTTAAACGAATTGCTACATCATTTTTATATATGTTTTTTATAATATTCTTTATATTATGTTTTTTTATAATATTCTTTATAATATATTTTATAATATTTTATATTCTACAATGATCATTATGTTATCATTATAAAACCATAAATAATTATTTTTACTAACTTCTTTATATACTATATAAAGAAATATAATATTTTATAATATTTTATAGTTTTTATAAATTATTATAATATTTTAAGTTCTACAATGATCATTATGTTATCATTATAAAAACCATAAATAATTATTTTTAATAAATCCTTTATATACTATATAAAGAAATATAATATTTTATAATTTATTATAGTTTTTATAAATTATTATAATATTTTAAGTTCTACAATGATCATTATGTTATCATTATAAAAACCATAAATAATTATTTTTACTAAATCCTTTATATACTATATAAAGAAATATATTATTTTATAATATTTTATAGTTTTTATAAGTTATTTATAATATTTTATAATTTATTATAATTTGTTATAATTTGTTATGAGATATTATAATTTGTTATGAGATATTATAATATTTATAATTATTATAAAATTAATTTATAAATATATAAAAATATATTGATTATAATTAATATGTGTTATCATTCTAAAAAATTTGACGAAAATGAATTAATATTAAAGGAAGTTAATACTTCAGAACGATATGTTTTATTTCCTATAAAATATAATGATTTATTTAAAATGTATAAAAAACAAGCATCTGTATATTGGGTTGCAGATGAGATAAATTTTGCAGAAGATTTAAAGCATTTAAATAAATTAACTAAAGATGAGAAATATTTTGTAAATCATATATTAGCATTTTTTGCAGGAAGTGATGGTATAGTTATGGAAAATTTAGGAACAAGATTTTTAGCAGATGTTAATATACCAGAAGCTAAATGTTTCTATTCATTTCAAATAGCTATAGAAGCCGTTCATTCCGAAACATATAGTTTATTAATTGATACTTATTGTAAAGATGATAAAGAAAAAAGTGATTTATTTAAAGCAATTGAAACATTTCCTGCTATAAAAGTTAAAGCAGATTGGGCTTTAAAATGGATAGGTAATGAAGAGTGTTCTTTTGCACAAAGATTAGTAGCATTTGCGATAATAGAAGGTGTATTTTTTTCAGCAAGTTTCTGTGCTATATTTTGGTTAAAAGAACGTGGATTATTGCCTGGATTAAGTTTTGCAAATCAATTGATAAGTCGAGATGAAAGTTTGCATACTGAATTTGCGTGTATGTTATATCAATATTTGGAAAATAAAGTCCCCGAAGAGTTAGTGTATCAGATGTTTGATGAAGCTGTTAATATTGAAGATCAATTTATTAATGAAAGTATTAAGTGTTCTATGATAGGAATGAATAGTAATTTAATGAAAGATTATATAATGTATATTGCTGATCGGGTTTTAGTAATGTTAGGATATAATAAAAAATATATGAAAGAAAATCCATTTCATTTTATGGAATATAGTGCTGTTGATGGTAAAACTAATTTCTTTGATGCAAAAGTTGCAGAATATCAAATTGGAAGTATTAATATTGAAAGTGGTAAAAGTGCAATTCCAGACAAAATTGAAGTTAGCGAAGATTTTTAGAATAAAATAATAAAAATGATGACAATAATTTAGTAGAACATACAATGCCATACAATATGCGTAAGAGAATTAAAAATAACTCAGATGTTTCATCTTCTGATTCGGATAATTCGGATGATGAAGATTACACTCCATTTGGAGATAGTATATCTTTAAAAGAATTTAATAAAAATATTCAAGAATTTAATAAACATCATCATAGGATTACTATGATTGCTAAAATTGCTTGGTTTATTAGGAATCTAATTATAATGATAAGTCATATTTTAATTGCTATTTTTTGTAGTGATTATTTGTATGGTATTATTAATCCAGAGTCCCTTAATTTTTATACAATTTTTGTGATATTCATTAGTATTACAAATATTTCACTTATTCAGATTTATATTAAAAAATATTATAAATCATTGTTAAAAAAATGATATCATAATTAATTTGATTATTAACAAATGGTTAATTGTTTTTATTGTGGAAAAAAAGATGCTATTAGTAAATGTGTAAAATGTAAAAAAGCGTGGTTTTGTAATAAAGATTGTCAAAAGAAAGGATGGAAAGAACATAAAAGTAAATGTTCAGAATTATATAATTCAGTTGAAGAAGAAAATAATTTTAATATAGCAATTAATAATTTGCAAGAAAGTTATAAAAAAAGATTTTTAGTGGCTTTAAATTCTTATAAAAAATCATATATTAAACTTAAAAATGTTTTTGATATACAAGTTGATTACATATATTTAAATAGTAAAAATGAAAAATATATAGAAATAATGCATGAAGCATTAATATATTTGAAAGATGCTGAATGTGATTGGAGATTATTACAAAATCATTCCTCAAAAATGGCAAGTTATTATAAAAATAATAAAGAAACCGAATGGAATATGGTATTAGATGCATTTTATGATCAAATGTGCGAGGAAACTACAAATTATAGAGTTTTGGTATATTTAGGTTTATTGCATTGTTATTATTTTCTATCGGTTGAATTGAAAGATAATGAAAAAATAAGTGATGATTATAAAAAATATTATTTAGCATATTATGATTTGGCTAATTTATATAAATCAAAATTAAAAGATGAAAAATATATTGAAAATATTGAAGGAGGATTGAAAAATACACAAAATCTTATAAAACAATATATAACAAAAAATACTTATGTTTAAATTATTGTATTAATAATATAATCTTTAAAATATATTTTATTATTAATATAATGTTTAAAATATTATAAGATCTTAAATTATATTTTAGATTATTTATAAGAATCCTAAATTTTATTATTATGTTATAAGATCTTAAATTATATCATTATGTTATAAGATCTTAAATTGTATTTTATTATGTTATAAGATCTTAAATTGTATTTTATTATTAATATAATCTTTAAAATATTATAAGATCCTAAATTATATTTTAGATTATTTATAAGATCTTAAATTATATCATTATGTTATAAGATCTTAAATTATATCATTATGTTATAAGATCTTAAATTATATTTTAAATTATTATATTGTATTATAGTAATATTTAAATCATCTAATGATCTAGATGCAATATAAATATTTTTTATTAATTTATAAGAACAGTATAAAAATATAATTTCTTCTGTAGATCTTTTATTTGGTGTATAAATATATATGATATTGATAAATGGGATTTATAAAAAAAATATTTAAAGATGTATTTTTGTGTAGTTGTATAGAAAAAAAGACATATATAAAAAAAGAAAATGAAGAGGATGATCTAAGTTCTGATGAAGAATATAGAGATATTGAATATAGCTACGAATCACACGTTTAATGAAAATGTGCTAACACATATTAAAAATAAGATAAATAAAATGAAAATATTTCTTTATATTTAAGATTTTGAATTTAATTAATTAATTAAAAATAAATGATTAAGATATACATTATAAATTTAAAATCTCGAAAAAATAAATTATTTGAAATACAAAATCAATTGGATACTCAAAATATTAAGTATGAGATTATTGAGGGTATAGATGGTAAAACATTAAATATGAGTTATTTAAATAATAATGGAATAAAAATATGTAATGAATATTATTGGAAAGTAAAAAAAAGAAATATGACTTTCGGAGAGTTAGGATGTACATTATCTCATTTAAAAATATATGAAGATATAGTAAAAAAAGATTTTAATAAATGTGTAATATTAGAGGATGATGTAATAATTCCAGATTATTTTATAAATAAATTAAAAAATATTTACAAAAATATAGATGATATATTAGATTGGGATTTAATTTATTTAGGTCGTAAAAAGATGAATTTTGGAAAAAATGATGAAAAATATAATGATAATTTTATAAAATGTGGTACAAGTTGGTGGTCTTGCGGATATATAATAAATAAGAAAGCTTGTGATTGTATATTAAATAGTAAAATAAAAGAGAATTTAATAACAATTGATGAATATTTACCAATTATAAGCGGATGTTATTATCCAGAATATTTATCACAATTCAAAATAGATAGAATATTAGAATTTTACTCATTAAAAGAATTAATTATATATCCAAATAAAAATGCATTTTTTGAAAGTGATACAGAAAATTCAATTGGAATAGATAATTATGACGATAGTTTAACAATAATTGGAGTAGCAACTGTAAAAAATGATGGTTATTATAGATTTGTTAATAGTTGCAAATATTATGGATTGAAATATAAAATATTAGGTGAAAATAGTAATATTGAATTTTCATATGGTAATGTTGAAAAATTATTTTTCCTAAAAAAAGAAATATTTATGAGAAATGATAATGAAATAGTATTAATATCAGATGTATTTGATGTAATATTAATGACAAGTGCAAAAGAAATTTTGCAAAGATTTAAAGAAATGAATGTTTCGATTTTATTTTCTGCAGAAATAGTTTGTTGGCCAGATAAAAGTTTATCAAATAAATTTCCAAAATCAGTTTCCAAATACAAGTATTTAAATAGTGGTGGTTTTATTGGAAAAGTAAAATATTTAAAAGAAATGTTTATAAATAATATTGATAATGATATATATGATGACCAATTATATTTTCAACATTGTTTTTTAAATAGTAAAAATATATTTTTAGATTATGAATGCAAAATCTTTCAAACATTTGATATTAATATTTTAAATAATAATATTGATAGTTGTCATTTTCACGGAAATGGTTGTTCAAATGTTAAAAAAATGTTTGATTTATATAGTTTTAGTAAATATAATTTCTTTCATAGAAATAGTTTAAAAATAAAAGAAGAATTGAATATTTTAGTATATATATATAATAGTAATAACACTATAATTGAAACAATAAATTCAAATATAAAGAATTATAAAAATACATTGATACTCGATAAAGTTTTGATAATAAATAATATATTAACTTATAGTCATTTATGGATAATAGATGGAAATTATATATTTAAAGGAAGTGAAGTATTAGATAAATTAATAGAATTAGATAAAGTTTTTTCAACTATAGTAATGAAAAATAATCAAAGTGGTAGTTCAAGTTGTAAAGTTGTAAATTTATTCTTAGGATATGATAGTAAATTAGCAATAGTTGAAAATATAAGATCAAATATATTGATAAAAACAAGTTATTTTAAAACTATATCGATAAATGAATTAAATATAGATACTTTAAATAATATATTTAAAGATAAATTAATAACAGTATTTGGATTAATAAGTGATATTAACTATAAAAATATATATAGCACTTATGTTATATGCAATTGTAAACAGAAATTATATGAAACAAACAAATTATTTGAATTTGATTTTTTTATTTTTGACAAAATAAATGAAAATGATATTAATTCATATGGCGTATGTAAAGATTTAGAGCATTCATATGGTGAATTAATAAATTTTATATCTCATATGGAAATATTAAAAAAAAGTAAATTATCTAGTAATGAATATATAACAATTTATGAAGATAATATATTAATAAGTAATTCTTATGATTATTTAAAAAATATTTATAAAAATATTAAATCATTAGATTTTGATTTAATAATTTTAACAAATCAATTAAATGGAGAATATAATAATAAAGATAATAAAGATAATATAATAAATATAGATTTATATTTAACTAAAATTGATAAAATAAATAATGTTATATTGGGTTATATTATATCGAATCGTGGTATAAATAAATTTTTAAATAGTAATTATAATAAGAATATAACACGTATTGATAATTTTATAAATAATTTTTATAAATATAGTAATGAAAAATTAGATATATATCAAACTAATATTAATATAGTATCATTAAATAATAAATTAATTAAATATGATAAAAGAATTAATTCTAAATTATATGAAAAAAATGAAAGTTATACTATAATATATTTAACATTATATAAATATAACAGTATTTTTATAAGAAATTGTGAATTATTGGGAATAAAATACAAAATAATAAAAGTTAATGAAAAATTAACTATAAGTAGTAAAAATCTTAAAAAGTTTAGTAAAAACTGTGATACAAAAAATATAATATTATTAAATTGTTTATCAGTGATAATATTCAATAAACCAAAATATTTAGTAAATTTTGAACATATTTTAAACTTAGATAATAACTATATTGTATATAATAATGATAATATTTTAAAGAAAAAAATAATAAATGTGAAAAATGATAATTATTTTATAAGGTATAAAGACGTAGATGAAATTGATTTAAATTCAATGATAATGGAATTTGAAGATATAAATAGAAATGAAATGTTAAGTATTTTCAATAATTTGAGAATAAATTACGATCAATATAATAATTATAAAAAAATTGACGAAGATATATTAATAAATAAAGCTATAATAATAGCAATATTTTTAGAAATTAATGATGATTTAAATATAAATATAAATAAAAATTATTATATAAAAATAAACGATTTTATAATAAATTTACGAAAAAATATAAAAGTAGGTGTATTATTTTATTCAAATAGAAAATTAAATGAAACATTTAATGTAGTTAAAAATATAAATGAAATAAATATTGAATCTATAGATTATATATGGTATTTAGATGTAACATATAAATTAGATAATATAAATACAGATTTATTGTGTAATTTATTAGAATATAATAAAGATATAATAAATTTTTTACAGAAAAATGAAAACGATGAATTACATATGTATGATAATGATATATTGATAAGTAATAATTCCAGGTGTTGGATTGTCGATAAAATATTTGGTAATTTTCTAATAAAAAAAACAATATTGAATGAAATTGAAGATAAAGATAATATATTGATTGGGTGTGAAAAATTAAATATTGTATTTCATACTGTAAATAATTTTATATCTAATCAAAAGAATACATTTATTAAAGAAATAAATTTTGATAAAATTGATATAAAAAAAGTATTAATATATGATAGAATTGGTGATCATAATATATATTGTAATTTTTTAATTTATTATTTTAATAAAAATAAAGTATCGATAGATGTTTTATTACCAAACTATGACAATATAGATAAAAAATTAATATATAATAAAATAGATAATATACAACTGAATTATGATATTATTATAGTAATAAATGAATTAAATAATTTAAGTATTTTTAGTAAATGTACAGATATATTGTTGATAAAGGTAAATAATAAAAGTAATATTACATATGATATAAATGTAAATATAATAACAATATATCCAAGTGATTATTATTTTAATTTTTTTTATAAAAATGAAGAGTATAAAAAGAATGAAATAATTGGATATAGTTGTGATTCAATAAAAAAATATATGTTTAATAATAAAATAAATTTAATATATTTTGATATTAATAATAGTAACTTAAGTAAATGTAAATATTATATAATATCAGAAAAGCAATTTGATTCTAATAAATATAGAATAAATACAATATTATGTAAATTATTTGTTTATGGTTGTATTCCAATAATTCCAAAACGTATAAAAAATAAATATAATTTAGAGGGGTGTATAATTTATATTAATAAAAAAGTAATAATTAAAAATATAGAGAATTATGATGTAAATAATATTAATGAACAAAAATTTCATAAAATATTACAATCTTTTATTTTTTTGGAAAATGATACAAATAAATGGGAAGAAAAATATATTAATAAAGAATGTGAAATAGTAAAGATTGATAAATACATATGTAAATCTCCCTTTTTTTCAGATTATTTTTGTAAGAAGTTAATTAGAAATGCTGAGAATAAAAATAATTGGCATGATATAATAAATGTTAATTCGCAATATGATGAAAGATTTAATGTAGTAGAAAATGTTCCAACATATGATGTAAATTTAACTGATTTAGGTTTATATGAATGTTTTAATTATATAGTTATGAATTATATTTCAAAGATTGTGAAAAAATTATATAATTGGAGTACAGTGCATATACATAGAGCTTTTATAGTAAAATATGAAATAGGTAATCAAGAGTATTTAAAACCACATTATGATACTTCTACATATACAATTAATATATTATTGAATGATAAATTTGAAGGCGGGGGGACACATTTTATAAATGAAAATATAACAATAAATGATAAAGTAGGGACAATTATATTACATCCTGGTTCTCCGACTCATTATCACGAAGGTTTAAAGATAACATCAGGTAAAAGATATGTATTAATAGCATTTATAAAATAAATTATAAAATAAATGGTATTTGATAGAATTAAAAGTATAGGTGAATTAAACAATGTTAAAATAAGTGATATGTGTTTGGTTTTTAAAAGAAATATTGATTTATCTAGCGAATCTTCTGTAGATACAATAAATTTTAAGAATAACTTTTCAAATATGTCTTTTACAGATTTTTATAGAACAGAATTAGAATTAAAAGAATATATTAAAGAAAAAGGTGAAAATATAAGGCACGATCAAGTTTTGAATATACCTGAAAATAGCAGTATACCATTTAATGGTGAAATAAGTATTAGAAATTTTGAAAATTCAAAACAATATGATATATTAGAATGTGAGTTTACGAGTTCAAGTTATTCTGATTGTACAAATATAAATTTTTTTAATAGTGTTAGATCATTAGAGAATAGTAAAATAAATAAATTGAATAGTAATATAGATATTATAAAGTATAAGATTCTATCATCAGCAGAAATTATAAGTGATACATCAGGATTTGGCGCAATTGATGTTAATTTTAATGATAATATATTTACAAATTTAATAATAATTGATATATATACAGATACATTAATAACAGGATATCATGGAGCATCAGTAAGTGGAGCTAATTCTAGTGGTTTGAATGGTGGTGATGGAAGTAATGGTAATAACGGGAGTTCAGCTATTATATTTAAAAACGTACCTTCTAATGGAATAAAATCATATATATATCAAAATGATAATAACATAATAGGTGGTTTTGGGTCAAGTGGTGGTAATGGTGGTAATGGAGGGAAAAAAGCTATGTCAGAAGCTTACGTTGAAGAAATTGAAGCTGTAGAACATGTACAAGGTAAATATTATAAAGATTTTGATCTAGACTCAGTTATAATAAAACTTGGTACTGCTGATTTTATAAAAACAGGTTTATGGGCTAAACGAAACACTGGTAACGAAGTTTATTTTGGACTATTTGATGATAATTACACTCAGCCAGTACACCATGGATGGCTTGTAAATAGTAATGGTACAAAAAGAACAGCTATCAATAACGAAGCTATAAAATCCCTTTTTAGTGGTGCTTATAGTGGACAAGAAGCAAGTGTCAGTATCGATGACGAATCGGTATGGACTACTATGAGACTTGATAATTATGGATCTGAAGATTGGGAGTATTGGACTGACTTGGGCGAGTGGAAAGGGAACTGGTCGGATACTGATGCACAAGGAATAGTAAGTCTTAAAGGAAAAGCTACTCTTTATTCATATGGTTCAGTTAAACCAGCTGATGCAGATGGAACCACAACAACTTATGTAGCGGGTGTTGCATACAGAGCTTCTAATAAAGGTCATGAACAACAAGCTGCAAATGCAACAGACGCTACATCGGGAACAGCGGCTGTTGCAAGAATTAACAACGCAAGAAATCATTTTAAAGCCGTCAAAGGATCAACTGGAACTGTTCCTAATAATAGTAATACTAATAATAATAATATTAGTTATAATATAATGGATGCAGGAGCAAATGGAACAGGAGGAGAACCTGGTACAAATGCAGAAGAAATTGAAAAAAATGGAATATATGCCGAATTAATAACTATTCAGTAATTATTTGAAACTATTTTATTTTATCTACAAAATTATTGTAATATATAACTTTATTTAAGTAAATTTAATATTATTAAAAGTATATCAATATAAAAACAATAAAATAAGAATAATATAAATGGATTTAATATTTGAAAATAAATATAGAAATATAAAAGTTTATAAATATCAAACTATTATAGAAAAAAATAGTAATATTGGAAATATTTTATTAAATGGTTTATTACATTGGAATTCTATAAGTGATGAAGAAGTCCAAAATATTAAAAATATAATAACAAATAATGATATTGGTTTTAAAGGATATACAATAGCGGATGCAATTGTATTACAAAATGATGATAAAGATATTCATTATTATGCATATTTTAATAATGAT